>Ga0233375_1000119_pt1 | contig 48433 bp, 36 predicted proteins | sample ElkDunMinimDraft_10_FD_191539 | JGI IMG/M metagenome (GOLD analysis project Ga0233375, IMG submission 191539) | Fecal eukaryotic communites from dung pellets of Tule Elk in California, USA - Elk Dung E16 | ecosystem: Host-associated > Mammals > Digestive system > Large intestine > Fecal | place...
ACCACCGACGGTTCGACGGACGGCACGACGGACGGTTCGACCGACGGCACGACGGACGGCACGACGGACGGTTCGACCGACGGCACCACCGACGGTTCGACCGACGGCACCACGGACGGCACCACCGACGGTTCGACGGACGGCACGACGGACGGTTCGACCGACGGCACCACGGACGGCACCACCGACGGTTCGACGGACGGCACGACGGACGGCACGACGGACGGCACCACGGACGGTTCGACCTACGGGGCCACGGACGGTTCGACCGACGGTTCGACGGATGGTTCCACCGACGGCGCTGGCGAGGGCAGCCTCGCTGCGACCGGCATGAACGTCTGGGGAATTGCGACCGCTGCTCTCGGCCTGATCGCGGCCGGTGGCGCAACGATCCTGATCGCCCGGGCGCGGAGGGCTACCACCTGAGCTAGATCTCGCGAGCTCGTCTCGTGGTAGGTCGATCACTGCGACGACGCCACAGCGAGTAGAGCGAAGAAGGAGGGCGCTGCTTGTCCCAAGGCAAGCAGAGCCCTCCTTCGTCCGCGCCGACGTAGAACAATTGAGTAGGGGAACCCATGAACGACGTCCAGCCACAGCGGAGAAGTGGCGGCTTGACCGGGACGAAGCGGTTCGTCGTCGTCATCATGGCACTGTTCCTGGGGTGGCACGTCTTTGCGACTGCACTGTGGGTCGCACCGAGCTCAGCGTTGCGTGAGGTCGTGCCGGGGGACGCACTTCGCGGCTACATGATGCCGATGTTCGGTCAGTCGTGGAGCGTGTTCGCCCCCGAACCGATCAGCGCTGACTACTACTTCGACGTCAGGGCGTCCATGACTGTCGGCGGCCAGGAGTCTGTGACGGAGTGGGTGCGCGCGAGTGACGTCGAGCTCTCGAGAGCCACGCACCATCTGTTCCCGCCCCGCTCGGCGATGAGCGCCCTGGCACAGGCGCTGGAGACCAGAAACGCATGGCTCAAGCTCTCCCGTGAACAGAAGGCGGTCTTCGAGGCGAACTATTACGAGGGTGACGACTGGTCGGCACGAATGGACCGAGCGCTTGACGAGGCGCCGGGGCAGGAGACGGCCTTGACGCGGTACAAAGAGGAAGACCGAGCATCTACCGCGTATGCGACCCAGGTGGCTCTGGCCGTGTGGGGCGATGGCGTGCAGCGAGTCCAGTACCGCGTGGCGCGCCATCCGGTTGTTACCTTCGAGGAGCGCAACGACGTCGCTCCTGAAAGGCCCGCGCCGAGCTTCGTGAATCCGGGATGGCGAGGTCTCGTCGTGGAACCGGGACAGTCGCAAGAGCTGTTCGGGTCCTACTTCTGCGCCGCACCCGCACAAGTCTGTGAGGTGTGATCGGTGTCGAATCTCCGAACGGTGACCCACAGCGGCGCGGGAGAAACGTGCGACGGAAAGCGCGAGCCGCGACTGCCGGTCCTTGTCCGCATCAAAGTGGAGCTGCTCAAGAGGCTGGAAGACGGCACGGGCTGGCTCGTCTCGCGGCCGCGGTCGCTCTACGGCCTTGCCGTCACGCGCATCCTGCTCGGGATCGCCGGCCTCGGTCTGCTGCTGACCAACTTCAACGCACGGCACTACCTGTTCGGCGCAGCCGCCGCATGGAACGGACAGAACGCCGACCCTGCCAGCGCGTTCCCGAGGATATGGCTCTTCTCCATCTTCCGAGCGGTCGCCGACATCCCTGCGATGCTCACGTTCCTGTACGTGGTGGCCGCAGTTGCCGCCGTGCTCTTCACGCTGGGATGGAGAACACACGTCGTGGGTCCAGCCCACCTCGTCCTCTGGGTGAGTCTCATCGAGCTGAACGACGCGGTCAGCGACCAGGGTGACAACGCGTATCGGATCTTCGTCCTGCTGATCCTGTTCACCCGTTGTTCCGAGAAGTGGTCGTTCGACGCGGTGCGGTCGAGGAAGCGGGGCGATGAGACGAGCGGCGGCCGATGGTTCACCAACACGGTCCACAACATCGCGCTCGCCGCAATGGTCTTCCAGGTGTTTGCCATCTATGTCGCCGGCGGCTTCTACAAGCTCGGAGGCGAGTCGTGGCAGCACGGATATGCGGCGTATCTCCCTTTGCAGACCGCGCAGTTCGGCACATGGCCGGAACTGTCCGAGCTCGTCACGGCGTGGGGCCCGGCGGTTGTGATCGCCTCATGGGGATCGATCGTGATACAGGTATTTTTTCCCTTCCTCGTGCTCCAACGGTCCACACGCCGCCTCGGGATGTTGGCAGTACTCGCATTCCATGGATCGATCGGGGTTCTGATGGGGATCCCCTGGTTTTCTCTGGCGATGATTGCGGTCGACGCCATCTTCGTCCGTGATCGGACGTACAGGAGCATTGCCGTGCGGATGCGCGACGCGATGACCCGACGAAAAACACCAAGAGCCCCCGTGCTCACCAGATCAACTACCAAGGAGCTAGTGTGAGGATTATCAAGAAGGCTTCGGCCGTCGCCGCGTGCATTGCGATCTCCGTGTCGGTGGTGGCGTGCTCGGCGGGTGGGGGCGACAGCAAGGCCGCGCGCTCCCCGGAGCCGACCGGCGAGGCCACCGCAGGAAACCTGGACTACGTCCGTCCAGCAGTCGCGAAGGACACGTGCGGAGTCATCGATGGCCTCATCGAGCTGAATGAGCAGGCGAGCACGCAAGACATCGAGGCGAGCGTCTCGCAGCTCGGCGAACGGCTCCAGCTTGTTGCCGAGGGGGCAGGCAAGCTCGAAGTGCTCGCGGAATCTGAGGAAGAGGCTTCGCAGTGGTCTCGCGTCGACGCCAGGTACTCGGAGGCCGCCGACTTCTTGGCGGCGTCGGGCGGACAGGTCTCGAGCGACGCCTTCGTGGCGCTGCTCGGTGATGCCGTTGCTGCTTCTAACGAGGCGTATGTCGGTCTCAAGCCATACGCGCAGGAGGTCTGCAACGTCTCGATCGAGTACCTGGTGGCCGAGCGGTGACGACCAGGAGGTGCGTGGCAGCGCTCCTGCTGACAGCACTACTGGGCGGGTGCGCCGCAGGGCACGATCAGGAGCCTGTGGCGACACCGTCGGCGCCGAGCTCCGTCCTCAGTGAAAGCGCGTCCGAGCGACTTCTCCGGACGCGCGAGATGCTTGTCGACCAGTCTGCTTTCGTCGTCGAGGGCACCATCGACGTCGGGAATGCTCGTCAGGCACTGAGCATCCTGGTGGATACCGACACCGCGTCGTTCGAGGCCGATGTGACCATGCCTGCTCCCGGGGGAGACCGGCTCAAAGTCACGATGCTGCGGACGCGGGGAATGACCTGGGTGAAGGCCCCGCCGGAATACTGGGTGATGAACGGCTACACCGAAGCGGGTGCGGAAAGCGCGGCGGGCAAGTATGTGGCGTTCGAGGTGGCGGCAGGCGAGAGGATTGCCGAAACGTACAATTTCGGTCGGTTGATCTCGCGGTTGCGGGCGCCTTCGCTTCGTTATTCTCCGGACGGATCGTCCGAGTGTCTGACCGGGACGTGCGACAGGTACCGCATCGGACGTTCGGACGATGCCCCGCTCATGTACATCCCCACGGCCGATAAGTGTGGTGAGGAGAGGTGCCCGGCCCTGATCCTGGAGAGCCAGACCGAGGGAGTCTCGGCACTCGTGCGGGTGTATTCGGCCGACGACGTGCGGATTGAATATCCGGATCCTGAGCAGGTCCTGCATCCTCAGTAGCTGCCGCGCGGAGAGCCGTGCCGAGCGACCGGTGGCACGGCCGGTGGTCGAGGGCCGTCCCGACAGGGTCGGGGCGGCCCTCCATGGTGCTCTCCGCCCCCCGTGCCGCCGACGCCGCCCTGCTGGGCGGCCCAGATGCGTGGGCGGCGTCGCTCGGCGACGAGTTCACCGACTGTTCCCAATGGGAGCGGGCTGGCGAGCCCGACGGGTACGTGTGGGGTGTGCGCCGGCACGTCGTCTATCCCGGGATCCGTCGCCTGCCAGAGTCCACCGAGGCTGGGCAGTGGTCGTCCGAGCTGGGGGTCCCGTTCCACACGGCGCGCGTGGAGACGAACGTTTACGTTATCGAGCTCGTCTGCTCCGATTCGTATCGACCGGATCGCCCCTGGCTACACCGTCCTCCTCATCGACGAGACCGGTCCCGACGGGAAGATTCCGCTCGAATGACGCAACCCGGCGGGCCGGGCCGGGAGGATTCGAATAGCACTCAAAGTTACGGACCGGACGGCATGGCATGGGTGTGATTCGGCGGGCCAGGTGCGTGAAAACCTGACCCGCCGAGTAACACCTGCGACTTGGAGCCGCGCAAACGGTGCCAGAGAGGTCTTGCGTCCCCTCATGAATATCTTCGCACAGATAGTGGTTTTAGGTAACCTGGCGTCGGATCCTGGCCGCGACCGAACGCGAGAAGCGAAAGGGCGTCAACCGGCGCGGATATAACCATGGCTTCGGATTCCTCGACCATCGCCACCGCGTCCTGGCAGCCGTAATCAGCCGCCGCAATGCGATCAACCTGACCTTGGCGGCCAAGCCGCTCGGCAGAGACCGCAACACGCTGAGTTACCACGCTCACCAAACCGGGCCTGCCGACGAAACTCCTCCTAATCCATCAGCCTTCATCGTTCGCAGATCATGGCGCCGTGAGAGCGAGGAAAGAGTGCCCTGACCTGTCACCACTGGACCAAACTCGCACTCACGAGGGTGACTTCCCACCCCGCATTCTCTGCGGGCCAGAGTCATCAGTGACAGACGTATGTGGCCGTCACCTGCAGAAACGTCATCCAGCGGAGCGGCGGGAGCAGGTAGGCATCCACGGATCCAGGGGCCCGGCGTGCGGCTTGATCGCACGCCGGCCTGGGAGCAGAGGGTCGCTGGTTCGAATCCAGTCAGCCCGACACGTCTGGCCTGGTGAGCCTCTGGTTCGCCAGGCCAGGGTCGAATCCGAGGCGTGAACCGTCCGATCAACTGGCCGAGGGCCCGTTCACGGCGCGGCTGTCGGGACGACAACCACCGGGCAGGCGGCGTGATGAATCATGGCCTGGCTGGTGGATCCCAGCAGGAGCCCGCGGAACCCACCTCGCCCGCGCGATCCGACCACGACCAGCTGGGCGGTCCGGGCGTGCTCGAGAAGAACGTGCGCTGGGCCGTCACGAACCACCACCTGTTCGACCGGAACGTCCGGGTAGCGGGCTCGGTCGTCGACCAGCAGCCGGCTCAGAGCCTCCGACTCGTCCTGCATCAGCTGCCAGTCCATCGGCAGGTCCCGGAGGGGCCGGTCGCTCCAGGCGTGCACGACTGTCAGGGACGCGCCGCGGAGGGCTGCGGTCTCGAAGGCGAAGCTGAGCGCAGCCTGGCTGTTGGGTGACCCGTCCACACCTACCACCACCGGCCCGTCCTGACGTGGCGGGACATCCTGGGCCGGCCCTCGTACGACCACGACAGGGCAGTGCCCGTGGGTGGTCACCGCCATGGCGATCGACCCGACGACCAGCTCGGCGAACCCGCCGAGCCCGCGGGACCCGAGCACCACCAGGCCGGCTACCGCCGACTTCTTGATCAGGTGACCGGCCACCGTGCCGCTGGCCAGCTGGGCGGTGACGGTGACGTCGGGTACCGCCTCCTGGGCGGCTGACACCGCCTCCTGGAGCCAGCGGTTCCCCTGCTCGACGAGCATGTCGTGGTATGGGTGCAGCGCTCCAGCGTGCCGTGGGGCGACGGCGATCGGTGTCCACACGTGGACGAGCACCAGCGGAGCGTGACGGCGGCCGGCTTCAGCCGCGGCCCAGAGCACCGCCTGCTTCGCGGAGGTCGAGCCGTCCACGCCGACCACCACGGGGCTCTGCGTAGCCTGGGTCATGGGAATCCTCTCCGGCACGTCCGTGACGGATCAGCGGTGCGGGTCGTGCTGTGCGTGCGCGATCACGACCGGGCACGGCGCAGAACGGAGCAGGGCGTCAGGCACGCTGCGGAGCACGCGGCCCGTCACCCGCGGGTGACGGCGCCCACCCAGGACGACCAGGTCGTCCGGAGCGAGCCCGTTCAGCAGCACGGAGGCCGCGTCTCCATGGCGGACCACGATCGTGCATGTGACCTGCGGGTACTTCTCCGACCACTGTTTCACCCGGTCGGCCAGGTCGGCCTTGGCGGCCTCGCTCCGGGACGAGGCGTCAGGGCCTCTCTCCGAGATGACCGAGGAAGCCACCGTGACGTCCGTCACGTGCAGTACTTCCAGGGGGCAGTCCCGCACGGCGGCCTCGGCGAACGAGGCGCCCAGCACATCGGGTTCGTCACGGTCCACACCCACACGGATCCGTCTCGGGTCTCCTGTGGCAGCGCCGGTCGGCACCACGGTGACGGCTCCGGGTGTGATCGCCGCCAGTGCGGAGGAGGTCGAGCCGAGCACCATGCGGTCGAGCTTCCCGAGCCCGCGGCGGCCGACGACGACCATCCCGGAGGTCCTGGACCGCCGGCTCAGCTCGTTGGCGGCGTCGCCCGCCGTGATGACCACCTCGATGTGCGCATCGTCCCGGTGGCGTTCCGCGAGCCGGGCGCGCGCCGCGTCTGCCGCCCTGTGCGCCTGATCGCGCATGACATCGATCAGATCGCCGATGCCCGGGCCCGCTGCGACCGGCACGCTGTAGGTCGCTACGACCGTGAGGGGTACCTCGTGCACGTCGGCGGCGCGCACTGCCCAGTCCAAGGCGGCCAGGCTCTCGGCGGACCCGTCGACCCCGACCACGATGCCGTCGTATCGGCGGATGCTCATGGCGTTGCCTCCTTCGTCTCCCTCAGCACACCAGCCGGTCCCCGTGTCCGGCAGAGACGGGGGGCCTGGGGGAACGGGACCAAGGTCCCCAGGCAGTTCACCCGGACGGGTACGGGTTAGCGTGTTCTCGGGAGGCGCTGATGGACCGGACAGATGCTTCACGAGACCGCACGGACCTGCTGCTGGAAGCGGTTGTCACGGTCAGCCGCGGCCTGGACCTCGAGACGGTGCTGCACCACATCGCGGAGACCGCCGTCGAGCTCGTGGACGCCCGGTACGGCGCGCTGGGCGTGCTGGGCGACGACGGTCGGATCGCCCGGTTCCTGACGATCGGCCTGTCCGAGGAGCAGATCGCCGCGATCGGCCCCTATCCCACGGGGCACGGCGTTCTGGGCGAGCTGATCCGGCACCCCGTGCCGCTACGCCTGCATGACCTGGCAGCACACCCCGTCTCGGTCGGATTTCCCCCGCACCACCCGCCGATGCACACCTTCGTCGGGGTGTCGCTGCGGATGCACGGCGCGCCGTTCGGCAATCTCTACCTCACGGAGAAGCGCGACGGCGGCGACTTCTCCGCGGAGGACGAGCGGGTGCTGGAGGCACTCGCGTCGGCGGCGAGCGTGGCCATGGAGAACGCCCGCCTGTACGACGTCGCTCGGCTGCGCGAACGGTGGGCACGTGCCAACGACCGGATCTCACGCCAGGTGCTGGCGGGCTCGTCGCCCGAGGACGTCCTGGCGCTGATCGGGACCGAGGCCCGGGAGGTGGCCGACGCGGACCTGACGGCGGTCTCCGTGCCGGACCCGGTCACCGGCCGCCTGGTCCTGCGGACGGTGTCGGGGCTCGGCGCCGAGGGCCGGGTCGGCTCGACCCTGCTGGCCGACGGGACGTTCGCCGCGATCACGTTCCGTACCGGGGTGCCGATGGTCACCGACGACGCCACCAAGGATCAGCGGGCCGAGCTGGCCCTGGACCTGCGGGTGGACCTCGGCCCGCTGGCGGTGTGGCCGCTCGGCGAGCAGGGCCGTGTGCGTGGCGTCCTGGCCGCGGCGCGTGTGAGGGGTCGGCCCCCGCTCTCCGAGGTCGTCGTCGAGACGTTGGGAGCTTTCGCCGCACAGGCCGCGGTCGCACTGGAGCTCGCGGAGGGACGGGCTGACGCCGAGCGACTCGTCCTGGTCCATGACCGCGAGCGGATCGCACGGGATCTGCACGACCTGGCGATCCAGCGGCTCTATGCGGCCGGGCTCTCGTTGCAGCGGGTGGCGCGCGCCGCGCCCCCCAAGGTGGCGGAAGAGCTGTCCAGGCTGGTCGAGGAGGTCGACGAGACGATCGCCCTCGTGCGGACCACGATCTATCGGCTGCAGCCCGGCGAACGGTCCGACGGGACGGCCGCCCGTCGGGTCGGTCTTCGCTCACGTGTCATCACGGAGGTCGACGCCGCGGCGGCGTCGCTCGGGTTCACACCACAGCTGCGGTTCGTCGGCGCGGTGGACACCCTGGTGCCGCCGGAGGTCGCGCACCACGTCGTGGCGGTCGTGCGCGAGGCGCTGTCGAACGTCGCCCGGCACGCTTCCGCCTCCCGGACGGACGTTCTGCTGGCAGCCGCCGACCACCTCGCGCTCGTCGTGAGCGACGACGGCAAGGGCATTCCGCCGACGGCCGCGCGCAGCGGATTGCGCAACCTGGCGCGGCGCGCGGACGAGTTCGAGGGGTCGCTCGTCGTCGAGCCCGCGAACCCGAGCGCTGACCGGGTTGGTACGCGTCTGATGTGGCGGGTCCCGTTGTCGGCCGACGGCACCGTGCGGCACTGACCCGCTCGTCCTGCCCGGCCCGTCCTGCCCGGCCCGTCCTGCCCGGCCCGTCCTGCCCGGCCCGTCCTGCCCGGCCCGTCCTGCCCGGCCCGTCCTGCCCGGCCCGTCCTGCCCGGCTCAGCTCAGTGCAGCCGGCGGTCGTCCTCGAGACGGTCGGCGAGGACGGCGGCCTGGGCACGCCGTTCGAGCCCGAGCTTGGCGAAGATGCTGGAGACGTAGTTCTTGACGGTCTTCTCGGCGAGGAACAGCTCCGCGCCGATCTGCCGGTTGGTCAGCCCGTGGCCGATCAGGCCGAGGATGCGGTGTTCCTGCTCCGTCAGGTCGGCGAGCGGGTCGGGCTGGTGGTGGGCGTCGGTGCGGATGCGCTCCATGACGCGAGCCGCGGCCCGGGGGTCGAGCGTCGACCCGCCCGAGGCGATGGTCAGCACGGCCTGCACGAGGTCGGTGCCGCGGACCTGCTTGAGGACATAGCCGGCGGCCCCGGCCAGGATCGCGTCGTAGAGGGCTTCGTCGTCGGAGAACGAGGTGAGCATGAGGCAGGCGAGGCCGGGCATACGGGAGCGCAGCTCGCGGCACACGGTGACGCCGTCACCGTCCGGCAGCCGCACGTCCAGGACGACGACGTCGGGGCTGAGCGCGGGGATCCGGTCCAGTGCTTCGCGGGCCGTGCCTGCCTCACCTACGACGCGTACCTCGGGTTCGGACTCCAGGAGGTCTGCGACGCCGCGGCGCACCACCTCGTGGTCGTCGACGAGAAACACGCGTACGTCCATACGCACTACGGTAACCGTCCGGGTGAATCCGGGACGGGTGGCGTGGGCAGGTCCGGGAAGGACGACGGTCACCGAAGGACGGGACCTTCGGCAGATGCGCTGCGGATCGTCAGAGGGATGATCGTCATGTGGCAGCTTCGTCTCGCCCACGGCCCGGCCCTCCGTCGTCGGCCGCGCCGTCGGCTCCCGACCCGTTGGACCCGTCGCTGCGGGAGGCGGCCGACGTCGCGCGAGACCTCGGCGTCGACCCGGCCGTCGGGCTGAGCGACGCCGAGGCCGCGCGCCGTCTGGCGGCCGACGGCCCGAACGAGCTGCGGCCCAAGCCTTCCGTGCCCCTCTGGCGCAGGCTCCTGGAGCAGTTCCGCGACCCGCTCGTCGTGCTGCTGCTGGTCGCCGTGGGCATCTCGGTCGCCGTCTGGTGGGTCGAGGGTGCCGACGGCGTACCCGTGGACGCGGTGGTGATCGCCGCCATCGTCGTGCTCAACGCGGTGCTCGGCCTGGTCCAGGAGAACAAGGCCGCGAACGCCGTCGCAGCCCTCCGGTCGATGACCGAGGCGAGCGCCGTCGTGCTCCGGGCCGGCCGCCAGGTCACCGTGCGGTCGGCGGACCTGGTCCGCGGTGACGTGCTCGTGCTGACCGAGGGCGACGCAGTCGGTGCCGACGCGCGCCTGCTGGACGCGACGGCCCTGCGTGTCCAGGAGGCGTCGCTGACCGGCGAGTCGGAGGCGGTGCTCAAGGACGCGGCGGTCCTGCCGGCCGCGGCTCCGCTGGGCGACCGGTTCGACATGGTCTACAAGGGCACCGCCGTCGCCCAGGGCGTCGGCCGGGCCGTCGTGGTGGCCACCGGCATGGGTACGCAGATGGGGACGATCGCGCAGCTGCTCGACGACACGGAGGAGACGGCCACCCCGCTGCAGCGGGAGATCTCCCGGGTGGGCAGGATGCTCGGCCTCACGGTGATCGGCATCGCCGTCGCGGTGATGGTCCTCGTCGTCGTCGTCAACGGTGTCAGCTCGACCGCAGATCTCGTCACCGTCCTGCTGCTCGGTGTCTCGCTCGCGGTTGCGGCCGTGCCCGAGGGCCTGCCCGCCATCCTGTCGGTCGTCCTGGCGGTCGGTGTGCAGGCGATGGCGCGGCGGAACGCCGTGGTCAAGAAGCTGCACTCCGCCGAGACGCTCGGCTCCGCGTCGGTCATCGCGTCGGACAAGACAGGCACCCTGACCAAGAACGAGATGACCATCCAGCGGGTCGTCACCTCCTCCGGGGAGGTCGCCCTCACCGGCGTCGGCTACCGGCCCGAGGGCGACGTGCGCGTCGGCCCGGCCGGCGACGGAGGACCGCTCACCGACGAGCCGCTGCTCAGGGAGGTGACGATGGTGCTGGGCGGTGGCTCGCTCGCCAACGACGCGCAGCTCGTCGAGGAGGACGGCGAGTGGACCGTGCACGGAGATCCCACCGAGGCGGCGTTCCTCGTCGCCGCGCACAAGCTGGTCGGCACGGTGGGTCGTGTGGCTGGGTTCGAGCGTCGGGGGCAGGTGCCGTTCACGTCCGAGCGCAAGCTGATGTCCGCACTGGTGGACCCGCCGGGCGCCGGAGCCTGGGCTCTGGTCACCAAGGGTGCGCCCGACGTTCTGCTCGGGCGTTGCACCGCCGTGCAGGTGGGTGAGGAGACCGTCCCGTTCGACGACGCGCTGCGCGCCGCGGCCCTCGACGCGGTCGAGCGGCTGTCGGACCAGGCGTACCGCACCCTCGGCGTCGCCTATCGCCGGGTCGACGAGGGTCTCGGGCCCGAAGGGCTGGAGGAGCACGAGTCCGACCTGGCCTACCTCGGAGTGGTGGGGATCATCGACCCGCCCCGGCCCGAGGTCACCGCCGCGGTGGACGAGGCACACAGGGCGGGCATCCGCGTCATGATGATCACCGGTGACCACCCGGTCACGGCCACCCGGATCGCCACCGACCTCGGCATCGTGGAGGCAGGGGCCCGGGCCGTGACCGGGACGGAGCTCGACGCTCTCGACGGGCCGGGCCTCAGCGAGACCACACGAACAGTGTCGGTCTACGCCCGCGTGGCACCGCAGAACAAGCTGCAGATCGTGGACGCGCTCCAGGCGGACGGGCACGTGGTCGCCATGACCGGCGACGGCGTCAACGACGCCCCCGCGCTGAAGACCGCCGACATCGGCGTGGCCATGGGCATCACCGGTACGGAGGTGACCAAGGAGTCCGCCAAGATGATCCTCGGCGACGACAACTTCGCCACCATCGTCGCCGCAGTGCGCCAGGGCCGGGTCATCTTCGACAACATCAGGAAGTTCTTGCGCTACCTGCTCTCGTCGAACATGGGCGAGGTCTTCACCGTGCTCCTGGGCGTACTGCTGGCCGGCGTCATCGGCCTGGAGGGCGCGGCGGGTGGCGAGGCGGTCGTCGTGCCGCTGCTGGCCACGCAGATCCTGTGGATCAACCTGGTGACCGACTCCGGTCCGGCCCTCGCCATGGGCGTCGACCCCGAGACCGACGATGTCATGGCCCGGCCACCACGCAGCACGCACGAGCGGATCATCGACGTGCGCATGTGGACGGGCGTGCTGAGCATCGGCCTCGTGATGGGGGTCGCGACCTTGCTGGCGATCGACATCTTCCTGCCGGGCGGCCTCGTCGAGGGCACCGACTCGCTCACCGTGGCCCGGACCGCCGGGTTCACCACCCTCGTCCTGGCCCAGCTGTTCAACGTGCTCAACTCCCGCTCGGAGACGACCAGCGCGTTCCACCGGATGTTCGTCAACCGCTGGCTCTGGGCAGCCATCGCGCTGGGGGTGGTGCTCCAGGTCGCCGTGGTGCAGGTGCCGTTCCTCCAGGTCGCCTTCGGCACCGCGAGCCTCGACCTGGCGCACTGGGGTGTCGCGGTCGCCATGGCGTCGTCCGTGCTCTGGTTCGACGAGCTGCGCAAGCTGCTCTGGCGGGTGCGGCACCCCGGTGCCCTGGCCTAGGGGACGCGGAAGGCTCTGTCGGGGTGTCAGGTGCGGGGTGTCAGGTGCGGGGTGTCAGGTGCGGGTGTCAGGTGCCGTCCTGCTCGTTCCCGCTGTGCACGGGGCGGCGGGGCGAGTGCCTCTGCGCCGAGCTGTATCCCAGCCGCATGAGCATCTGCGGCGCCCCGCCGAGCGACAGCACCCGGCCCAGGTCGCGACGCGTCGTCGGGTTCTCCAGGACCGTGGTCGCGAACGACGCGTGGACGAAGTAGGTGGTGGCGACCAGCAGCACGTGTTGCAGCGCCTGGCCCGCCGCCACCCAGTCCGCACGGGTGTCGCCCGCCGTCGAGAGAACGGCCAGCGTGGTCCGGTGCTCGAACTGAGCGTTGCCCGTGCTGGCACGGAACCGCCGCACCGGAGCCTGGTCGTCGCTCGCGCCAGGACCGAGCAGGTCGCGCGGGATACCGTCGTCACGCCCCGGCTCCGTGGCGGTCCACGCCGCCTCCTCGGCACCGACTGCGGGGTCCTCGGCGGCGATCGCCTCTGCCCTGCGTACCAGTGCGATCACCTCCTCCCGCACGGGATCCGACGGCTGGACCAGCCGCAGCTCGGCACCCTCGTCCCGGGCGGCCTGGTCGATGGACAGGAGCAGGTCGGCGACCAGCGGCTGGTCGTCGAACGGGACCCGCGACGTCGCGCGCCGCTCGATCGCGACGGCCAGCTCGAGCTCGTCCGTGTTCGGGAGGGGGCCCGGCTCGAGCTCGATCGCCGCCACCAGGAACCCGTCGTCCGGGTCGGGCAGCGTCGTGACGGTGGCGGTCAGCGAGTAGCGGCGAGCAGCCGTCCTGGCGTTGAACAGGAAGGCCCCGCAGCTGATCAGCATCTCCCGGCCGTCGGGGTCGGAGCGGCGCAGCTGCTTCGCGGCGTCCGCGCGCAGCGTCACGGTGCTGCCCGCGACCTCCACCTGCCACGGCTGGGTGTTGTAGACGCTCGGGGCACGTGCCGCCGCACTCAGGATCCGCTCGACCGGCAGGTCGTCGACGTCCATGACGTGTCTCCCTTCAGGTGGCCGCCGGGGTACCGGCACGCCCAGGTGCCCTCTCGCGTGCAGGCGGGGGCTCGGCGCCCGGCGCACCGCCCCAAGTCTTCGTCGCGCCGGGACGTGCGGGGCAGGGCCGAACGTCCTGCCGGCCGGGGCCGGACGGCCCTGATGCCCCGGTGCCCGCGCAGGGAGAGTGGTCCGGACAGGCACAGGAGGTGGCAGTGATGCGCGCACACACGGGCGCCGGGGCCACGCCGCACCCCGCCGTGCTGGACCTCGGGACCATCGATGCCGTGGTGCTCGACACGGACGGCGTCATCACCGATACCGCACGCACTCACGCGGCCGCCTGGAAGCGCGCGTTCGACGAGCTCCTGCGAGAACGGAGTGCTCGGACGGGTGACGAGCTGTCGCCGTTCGACATCGACGTCGACTACCCGACGTTCGTCGACGGCCGGTCGCGCGAGGACGGTGCCCGCGGCTTCCTCCGGTCGCGCGGGATCGTGCTGCCGGAGCACGGTCCCGAGGGCACCGAGACCGTCGAGTCGCTCCTCGCGCGGAAGAACCGGTACTTCCTCGACGAGGTCCGTGACCACGGGGTCCGTGCCTTCCCGTCCACGGTGGCCCTTCTGCACACGCTGCGGGAGGGCGGTATCGGGATCGCGGCGGTCTCGGCGAGCCGAAATTGCGGGCCGGTGCTGCGCGCCGCCGGTGTGAACGCACTGGTCGACGTGCGGGTGGACGGTCTGGACGCGGAGCGGCTGGGGCTTCCGGGCAAGCCGGAACCGGCGCTGTTCCTGGAGGCCGCACGTCGCCTCACGGTGCCCCCGCGCCGGTGCGCACTGGTCGAGGACGCCCTCGTCGGCATCGAGGCCGGCCACCGGGGCGGTTTCGGACTGGTCATCGGGGTGGACCGGCGCCACCGGATCGGCGACGCCATGGCGAGAACGGGTGCGGACACCGTGGTCGGTGATCTCGCCGACGTCAGCGTGAGCAGGAGGCGCGATGGAACACACGAACCTGTCCTATGAGGGCTTCGACCCGGCGGCAGAGGGCCTGAGGGAGGCGCTGTGCACCCTGGGGAACGGCTACGTCGCGACCCGCGGTGCGGCCCCGGAGTCATCCGCGGACGACGTCCACTACCCGGGGACCTACTTCGCAGGCTGCTACGACCGGTTGACGTCGACCGTCGCCGGCCGCACGGTCGAGAACGAGGACCTCGTCAACGCGCCGAACTGGCTGCCACTGACCTTCCGCACACCCGGACAGGACTGGCTGGGGCTCGCCGGGGGGCAGATGGTGGAGCACCACCAGGACCTCGACACCCGGCGAGGCGTGCTGACCCGGCGAACCAGGTTCCGTGATGCGCTGGGCCGCGTGCTCGCCGTCACCCAGCGGCGGCTCGTGTCCATGCACGACCCCCACGTGGCCGCGCTGGAGACGACCTTCGTGGCGGAGAACTGGTCAGGGCCGCTCGAGATCCGGGCGGGCCTCGACGGGCGCGTGACCAACTCCGGGGTCGCGCGGTACCGGGACCTCGACGGCCGGCACCTCGTTCCCGTCACGGAGGGTTATGACAAGGACGGGGGCGTGGCCTGGCTGCAGGTCCGTACCGCCACGTCGCAGATCCGGATCGCGCAGGCGATGACGGTGGTCGTCACGGACCAGGCGACGTCGGCGGAGGCCACGTTCGGGGACGACCCCGGTGAGCCGGCCGTCCGGCTGTGGCCCGACCTGGTCCTGGGCGTGCCCCTGACGGTCGAGAAGCGGGTGGCGATGTACACGTCGCAGGACCAGGCGATCTCCGAGCCCCTCGACGCCGCGCGCCGGCACGTGGTACGCCTCCCGTCCTTCGAAGGGCTCCTGGCGGATCATGTCCGTGCCTGGGAGCGCCTGTGGCAGGAGAGCGCCGTCGTGGTCCCAGGTGGTGCGCGGCAGTCGCTGGACCTGCACGTCTTCCATCTGCTGCAGGTCCTGTCCGAGCACACGGCGCAGCTCGACGTCGGCATGCCCGCGCGCGGGCTGCACGGTGAGGCCTACCGGGGGCATGTCTTCTGGGACGAGCTGTTCGCGTTCCCGTTCCTGCTGCTCCGTCTGCCGCACGTGGCGCGGTCGCTGCTGATGTACCGGTGGCGGCGTCTGCCGCAGGCGCGCCGCGCGGCGGCCGAGGCCGGCTACCGCGGTGCCATGTATCCGTGGCAGAGCGGCAGCGACGGCCGGGAGGAGACGCAGCGGATGCATCTGAACCCCGCGTCAGGCCGATGGCTGGAGGATCACACGAACCTGCAGCGGCACGTCGGGATCGCCGTGGCGCACAACGTGTGGCAGTACTACGAGGCGACCGAGGACCTGGAGTTCATGCGGGGTCACGGCATCGAGATGCTGGTGGAGATCGCCCGCTTCTGGTGCAGCCTGGCGACGTACGACGCCGGGGCCGACCGGTACGACGTCCGCGGGGTCGTGGGGCCGGACGAGTACCACGACCGCTACCCGGGTGCCGAACGGCCCGGTATCGACAACAACGCCTACACGAACGTCATGATCACCCGGGTGCTGAGGTACGCCCTGGACGCCCTCGCGCTGCTGCCCGCTCAGGAGCTCGACCTGCTGCGTCAGCGGCTGCGGTTGGACGAGCACGAGACGGAGCAGTTCGACCACGTCAGCAGACGGATGCGTGTCGTGTTCCAGGCGGACGGCGTGATCAGCCAGTTCGAACGGTACGACCAGCTCGCCGAGCTGGACTGGCCGGCCTACCGGTCCCGCTACGGGAACATCCGGCGACTGGACCGGATCCTCGAGGCGGAGGGCGACTCGGCCAACAGCTATCAGGTGTCCAAGCAGGCAGACGTGCTGATGCTGGTCTTCCTGCTCGGTGAGGAGGGTGTGATCGGGGCGCTGACATCACTCGGCTACCAGCTCGACCGCGCCGCGCTGAACCGCACGGTGGATTACTACCTGGCCCGCACCAGCCACGGGTCGACCCTCAGCGCGGTCGTGCATGCCTGGGTCCTCGCCAGGCGGGACCGGGGTGCGTCGTGGCGATTCTTCCGCGAGGCGTTCGACAGCGACGTGGCCGACGTCCAGGGAGGTACCACCGCCGAAGGGATCCACCTGGGCGCGATGGCCGGCACGGTCGACCTGGTCCAGCGCTGCTACACCGGCCTTGACCTCACCGGAGGCGTCCTCCGGCTGGACCCGCGGCTGCCCGACGAGCTCGGCGCCCTGGAGCTCCGGCTCCGCTACCGGCACCACTGGGGCGTCACGGTACGGTGCGACCACGACGGCGCGTGGATCAGCCTGGTCCGGTCTCGGCAGCGGCCGATCACGGTCGAGCTCGACGGGGAGCGCGAGCTGGCCCCGGGGGAGACCTGTACGGTGCGCTGGCGGAGCCCTGACGAGGGCGACCGGCCGAGGGATCCGTAACCGTGCGGGTCCTGCGAGGCATGCGGCGCTATCCGGAGATCGCGGTCGCGCTCGTGGTCCTCGCGGCGGTGCTCCTGCTCGGTGCGGCGGGCGAGGGGAGCGCCGCGCGCTGGGTCGCCACGGTGTGCGTCGGCCTCTTCGTCGTGCGGACGCTGGTGGGGATGGTGCGCGACGTCCTTCGTGGACATGTCGGGCTGGACATCCTCGCGGTCGTGGCGATGGTCGCGACCCTCGCGGTCGGGGAGTACGTGGCGTCACTGATCATCGTGCTGATGCTCGCGGGCGGCAGCGCGCTCGAGGACTTCGCCGCGCGGCGCGCGAGACGTGACCTGACGGCGCTGCTCGATCGCTCGCCCCGTGTCGCGCACGTGCTGCGGGGAACGGGCCCGTCCCCGGCCGGTGACCTGCAGGACGTTCCGGTGGACGACGTGGTGGCCGGCGACGTGCTCCTCGTCCGTCCCGGAGAGATCGTGCCGGTCGACGGCATCCTGCTCGGCGACGCGACGTTCGACGAGTCCTCGCTGACGGGGGAGAGCCTGCCGGTGACTCGTACGGTCGGCGAGGAGGCGCTCTCGGGCGCCGTGAACGGGACAGGCGCGGTGCGGATGCGGGCCGTGCGCCGCAGCGCGGACAGCCAGTACCAGCAGATCGTCGCGCTCGTGCAGGCCGCTGAGGAGTCGCGGGCACCGGTCGTACGGCTCGCCGACCGGTTCGCCGTCCCGTTCACGGCCGTCGCGCTCGTCCTGGGGTGCACGGCGTGGGCCGTCTCCGGAGACCCGACCCGCTTCGCCGAGGTACTCGTGCTGGCCACCCCGTGCCCGCTCCTCATCGCGGCACCGATCGCATTCCTCGGCGGGCTCTCGCGTGCGGCCAGGAGCGGCGTGATCATGAAGGACGGCGTCGTCGTCGAGCAGCTCGCGCGCCTGCGGTCCGCCGCCTTCGACAAGACGGGAACGCTGACGCAGGGCCGGCCCGAGGTCGTCGGCGTCCGTCCGGCGGGCGGTTTCGCCGCCCGCGAGCTGCTGCAGCTCGCGGCCTCCGCGGAGCAGTACTCCTCCCACGTGTTCGCCGCGGGCGTCCGCCGGGCCGCCGCCGAGCGAGGGCTCGACCTCCTGGCGGCGGAGCATGCTGCCGAGGTCGCCACGAACGGGGTGACCGCCGTCGCCGAGGGCCGGACCGTCGTCGTCGGCAACCGGCCTACGTCGCGTCCGTCGCACCGGACACGACGCGGGAGACGCTCGGTCCCGGAGAGGCCGCGGCCTACGTCGCCGTGGACGGCCGTTTCGCGGGAGCTCTCGTGCTCGCGGACGATCCGCGTCCGGAGTCTCCTGCCGTCGTCTCCTGGCTACGGACGAACGGCATCGAACACATCGCGATGCTGACCGGGGACACCCTGCCGACCGCCGAGGCGATCGCCCGGCAGGTCGGCATCGACGACGTCCACGCGGAGCTCCTCCCGCCCGAGAAGGTGCGCATCGCCGCCGAGCTGCGGCCGCGCCCGGTGATGATGGTCGGCGACGGCGTGAACGACGCCCCGGTGCTGGCGGCGTCCGACGTCGGCGTCGCCCTGGGCGCGAAGGGTGCGACCGCGGCCGGGGACGCCGCCGACGTCGTGCTGCTCGTCGACTCGCTCGCCACGGTCGTCGACGCCGTGGCGATCGGCCGCCACACGCTGCGCGTCGCGCTCACCGCGATCTGGATCGGCATCGGGCTGAGCACCGGTCTGATGCTCGTGGCCATGACCGGGGCGATCCCGGCGGTCGCCGGCGCCCTGGTGCAGGAGCTCGTCGACCTGGCGACGATCCTCTACGCGCTCCGTGCGCTGAGCGGCCCACCGAGCGGGCTCGCCGTCCCACCGAGCGGGCTCGCCGTCCCACGGGGCGAAGGTCCCGCGAACCCGTGACCGTCGACCCTGCACGGCGACAGGCCGTGCGCCACAGGCTTGAGTACGGGTGACACGGCCGCCGCGCGAACGGCACGGCACGCGAACGGCACGGCACGGCGCGAACAGGGACATGGAGCACAGGTCAAGGAGATCCGTGATGAGAGCAACCCGGCAGCCCTCCGTGGTCGTCGTCGCAGTCGACGGAACCAGACGGAGCGCCGGCGCCGTCCGCTACGCCGTGCACGAGGCTCGTCTCCTGGGCTGCGCCGTCCGGCTGGTGCATGTCATGCCGGCCACCCTTCCGGAGGGCGGCTTCTGGCCGGCATCGGTGCAAGACGTCGAGGACGTTCGCGGCTCGGGGGAGCGGGTCCTGGAGAGGGCCGTGTCGGAGGCCCGCTCGGATGCCCCGGACGTCCGGTTTGAGTCGCTGCTCGGCCGTGGGCCGCGTGCGGTCGAGCTTGCCGGAGCCGCCGCAGAGGGGGACCTCATGGTGCTCGGCAGGGAGACGCGGAAGGGAAGAGAACGGCTCCTCGCGGGAGCGACGACCGCCGGAGCCGTCGCGCGTGCGGTCGCTCCCGTGGTGGTGGTCCCGGCGGACTGGCGCGAGAGCGAGCGCGGACGGATCGTCGTCGGGATCAAGTCGGTCGCGCGGGACGGTGAGCTGCTGGCGCACGCCTACTCGACGGCGTCCGCGCGGCACGCCGCACTGCGCCTGCTGCACGCGGTCGGAGCCCCTGAGGCCATGGCCGGGTCGGGCGTCGTGGACGCCGGTGCGGCCGTCGGTTCCGGTAGACGGGCGCTGGAGACCGCTGCACGCGACTGGCTGGACGCTTACCCGGACGTCGACGTGGAGACGATCGCGGTCGAGGGCCGTCCGGCCGACGTCCTCATCGACGCCTCGGACGACGCGGACCTCTTGATGCTCGCCCGTCCGCCCCGCGACCTGCGACGCCCGGTGCGACTGGGGCGGACGCCCCGCGCCGTGCTCGGTGTCTCGGACACACCGGTGAAGGTGGTGCCGCTGGGGCGGGAACCGACCCCGGCCCCGCTGGTGCTCGAGAGGTCGGGAGAGATTCTGAAGAGCTGACGCCCAGCCCTCCCCGCCCCGGCCCACCGGCACGCGGTGCGAGTGCGCTGATCGCCGGGACCTGAAGCAGGACAGCACCGGGAGCGACCATGGAGAAAGCCGGTACGAGCACACCGGGTGCCGGGGAACAGGTCGGGCTCTCGTCGTCCGAGGCCGCCCATCGCCTCCAGGATCTCGGGCCGAACGTGCTTCCCCGGCCCCGTCCACCGTCTGCGGTCCGGCTCCTGCTCGGGCAGATGGTCCATTTCTTCGCCCTGCTGCTGTGGGCCGCGGCGGCCCTCGCGTGGGTCGCCGACATGCCCGAGCTCGCGGTCGCCATCGTGGTGGTGGTCGTCGTCAACGGCGTCTTCGCGTTCCTGCAGGAGTACCGGGCGGACAAGGCCGGCCAGAAGCTGCTCGAGCTCATGCCCGCCCGGGCGACCGTGCTGCGCGACGGGCACCGCCGGCAGATCTCGGTGACGGACATCGTCGTCGGTGACGTGCTCCTGCTGGAGGCGGGCGACGGCGTCGCCGCGGACGCCAGGGTGCTCTCGGTGACCGGCCTCGCGGTCGACGAGTCGGCGCTGAGCGGCGAGAGCAGCACCACCCATCCGTCCGCAGGCGATCTCGTCCACGCGGGAACCTATGTGGTCGAGGGCGAGGCCACCGTCGAGGCCACCGCGACGGGAACGGCGACGGAGCTGGCGCACATCATGGCGCTCACCCGTGGGGCGGGCAGCTCCACGAGCCCGCTCGCGGCCCGGCTCCGCCGCGTCGTACGGACGATCGCCGGGATCGCCGTCGCCGCCGGTGCCGTGTTCTTCGTCGTCGCCCTCGTGCTCGGGATGCCGGCGTCCGACGGATTCCTCTTCGCCGTCGGCATCATGGTCGCGCTGGTCCCGGAGGGCCTGCTGCCGACGGTGACCCTCTCGTTGGCGCAGGGAGCACAGCGGATGGCGGCCCGCAACGCGTTGGTCCGTCACCTCGAGTCGGTGGAGACCATGGGCTCCACGACGTTCATCTGCACCGACAAGACCGGCACGCTCACCCGCAACGAGATGTCGGTCGTCGAGGTGTGGACGCCCGAGGGCAGTGCCTCCGTCGTCGGTCACGGGTATGCGCCCACCGCCCGCGTCCGGGCCGAGGACCGCGTGGTCCCGGTGCTCCGCGACGTCGCGCTGGCAGCGACGCGATGCTCCACAGGGCGGATGGTCCGCAGCGGTGAGCAGTGGACGGCCCACGGGGACCCGATGGAGGTCGCCCTGCACGTGCTCGCCCTGCGGACCGGCGTCGACGTGTCCGCCGAGGAGGCGGCGCGACCGCTGGGCAGGCGTCTGCCGTTCGACTCACGGCGGCGTCGGATGTCGGTCGTCGCCGGCGACCAGGTCTACGCCAAGGGTGCACCGGACTCGGTTCTGCCCCTCACCTCGGCGGGCGACGACGCCCTCCGAGCGGTGGCGCGGATGGCGGCGAAAGGCTTGCGGGTCCTCGCGATCGCGCGCCGCGACGCCGTCGCGGCAGACCGGGACGCTCCGGAGCCCGACGTGGAGAGGGACCTGGTGCTGCTCGGTCTCGTCGGGCTGGAGGACCCGCCTCGTGATGACGTCCACGCGGCCGTGGCCGCGTGCCGCACCGCGGGGATCAAGCTCGCCATGGTGACCGGTGACCACGTCGGCACGGCTTCGGCGATCGCGCGCGAGGTGGGGCTGCTGCGAGACGGGCCGGTCCTGGAAGGCGCCGACCTTCCTGCCGACGACGCCGCGCTCGGTGAGCTGGTCGACCGGGACGGTGTGGTGATCGCCCGTGTCACGCCCGAGGACAAGCTGCGGATCGCGCGCGCCCTCCGCGCCCGTGGCCACGTGGTCGCGATGACGGGTGACGGGGTCAACGACGGGCCGGCCCTGCGAGAGGCCGACATCGGCATCGCGATGGGGCGCAGCGGCTCCGACGTCGCTCGTGAGGCCGCTGACGTCGTGCTCCTGGACGACAACTTCGCGACCATCGTGGACGCCGTCGCGCTGGGCCGCGCCACGTTCGCCAACATCCGCCGGTTCCTGACCTACCACCTCACGGACAACGTCGCCGAGCTCACGCCGTTCCTCTTCTGGGCGCTCAGCGGCGGCGAGATCCCGCTCGCGCTGACCGTGCTGCAGATCCTGGCCATCGACATCGGTACCGATCTGCTCCCCGCCCTGGCGCTCGGTGCGGAACCGCCCAACCGCGCGACGATGCGGCAGCGGCCGTCGACGGGAGCGTTGATCGACCGCGGCGTGCTGATCAGGGTGTTCGGCGTCCTCGGACCGGCCGAGGCGACGGCCGAGATGGCCGCCTTCTTCGTCGTCCTGGGCCTAGCAGGCTGGAGCCTCGGCGCTGATCCGACCGCGCAGACGCTGGCCGCGGCGTCCGGTGCGGCCTTCGCCGCCGTCGTCCTGGGGCAGCTCGGCAACGCCTTCGCCTGTCGCAGCGAGTACCGCTGGGCCGGCGCGCTCCGGCTGACCGGCAACCGGATGCTGCTCTGGGCGGTCGCCGTCGAGATCGTCCTGCTCGCGGTGTTCCTGGCGCCCCCGCTGGCCGGCCTGCTCGGCGGCAGCCCTCCACCTGCTGCGGGCTGGGCCGTCGTGCTCGCCGCGCCGGTCGTCGTGATCCTGGCGGACGCCGCCGCCAAGGCCGCCCGAGCGCGCGGCAGCCTCGGGGAAGACCGCGAGCAGCTCGCGGCGTAGGGAGGCGCAGGACCAGAGTCACGAGGCGCACGGGACCATCCCTGCGGCACGGGGGACCTTCGTCCCTCCTCGGCGGGCGCACTGTGGAGAGATGTTGGAACCGTGCCGCCTTCCGGCGGTCGCCAGTCCGGTGTCACCGCCCCGAACGGAGCCGTCATGAAAGCCGCAGTCGTCACCGACTTCGCCTCCCCCCTCGAGATCCGGGAGATCCCGATCCCGGAGCCCGGACCGGGCGAGGTGCTCGTCAACATCGAGGCCAGCGGCCTGTGCCATACCGACATCCATGCCGCTCGCGGCGACTGGCCCGTCCAGCCGACGCCGCCGTTCATCCCGGGGCACGAGGGCGTCGGCCGCATCGAGAAGGTCGGGCCCGGCGTCACCAGCCGTACGGTCGGTCAGCGGGTCGCCATCGCCTGGCTCGGCAGCGCCTGCGGCGAGTGCCGCTACTGCATCGGCGGCTGGGAGACCCTCTGCGAGCAGCAGACCAACTCCGGCTACTCCGTCAACGGAGCCTTCGCCGAGCACGCGGTCGTCCGCGCCGCGTTCGCCACACCCGTGCCCGACAACGTGTCGTCGCTCGACGCGGCTCCGCTGACCTGTGCGGGAGTGACCACGTACAAGGCGATCAAGGTCGCGAACGTGGCCCCGGCAGAGACGGTGGCCGTGTTCGGCATCGGTGGTCTGGGGCACCTCGCGCTGCAGTACGCGCGGATCGCGGGTGCCTTCGTCATCGCCGTCGACATCGAGGACCACAAGCTCGAGCTCGCCACGCGGCTCGGCGCGGACCACGTGGTCAACGCCGCCCGCGAGAACCCCGTCGAGGCCGTCCAGCGGCTCGGTGGTGCCGACGTCGCCGTGGCACTGGCGGCGTCGTCGCAGTCGTTCGACCAGGCGTTCGCGTCACTGCGGCGCGGCGGTCGGCTGGTCTGCGTGGCGCTGCCCGCCGGAGGCACGATCCAGCTGCCGATCTTCGACACGGTGCTCAAGGGGATCTCCGTGATCGGGTCGATCGTCGGGACACGCAACGACCTCGCCGACGTCTTCGCCCTGCACGCAGCAGGCCGCACCGAGGTCGTGGCCATGGAGCGCAACCTCGACGACGTCAACGAGTCCATCGTCGATGTCCTGGCAGGACAGGTAGCCGCCCGGATCGTCTTCAGGCTCTGAGCCCCAGGCAGCTCGTCGCCCGGCACTGTTGCCTCACTCCGCCTCCACGCTCGTCGTGTGGTGGGGCGTCCCCACCGGCTTCGACTCGCTCGACCCTCGCTGCCGCAGGTAGATCGAGAACGTCACCATCGCCGCCACCGCCAGGAACTCCGACTGCCAGTTCTGCAGCGTGCGGTTCCAGAAGTCCGGCGAGACCACGTACTGCGCCCACGTCTGCGCCGGCTCGCCGTGCAGCGCAGCCTCCTCGTTGGCCGAGATCTGCCCTGCGAGCGACTGCGCCAGCCAGGACAGCAGGAAGACGGCGCCCATGACGAGCAGCAGCGAGTTCGAGTAGAGCCACAGCTGTGCCCCGCGCACACGCGCCCACGCGGGGGAGTCGTCCAGTGCGTACTCACCGATGTACTGGTCCCGATCGGTGCCCACTCCCTCGTCGCCCGGCTTCTTCGACTCGGGCGACCCGCGCTGCACCAGCCAGACCGTGGCCAGGATGAACATGAAGAACTGCAGGAACTCCGACTGCCAGTTCTCCGCGACGTCCACGACGAAGCTCGACGAGCTGATGTACTCGAGATAGCCCACAGGCGCCGCGCCGTGCTGGAGCAGCTGCTCGTTGTTGTCGGCCTGCCCTACGAAGGACTGCGCGACGAGGGTCAGCAGAAAGAGGCCGACGAACGCGAGGCTCAGCCCGTTGTCGCGCACGGTCCGGCGCATGTTCACCGCCCCGCCAGCGGCAGGGCGATCATGACCGCCAGCCCGACGACGACGACCGACAACACCACCCAGAACATGACCCCGATGCCCCGTGGACCAGCCTTGGAACCGACGCCCATCTCCGCCCTCCGAACCTCCGTCCCGGCGGCCGCGTCCCCGATCCGAGCGACCGCGCCCTGACATCATGCGTCCCGGCACGTCCGCCCGCTCGGCGGCGAACGGAGGCAGCGGGGGCAGCGAGACTCAGCGCACCATGCTGTTCCCGTGCACCGCCGCCAGCCGCGCCTTCACGCTGAGCAGGGACTCGATGATCAGGTCCTCGCGTCCGTTGCCGAGCCGGCTGATCGGCACCGCGACGCTCATGGCGTCCACGGCCTCGTGCCCGAAGGGGAGCACCACACCGAAGCAGCGCACGCCCAGGCACGACTCCTCGCTCTCGGTCGCGTACCCCTGGTAGGCCGCGCGGTCGATGATCTCGAGCACCGCGTCCTTGTCGGTGGTGGTCTTGGGTGTGATCGCGGCGATCGACTCCGGTACCAGGTCGCCCCGGGACTCCGCGGGCATCTCGGCGAGCAGCGCGCGCCCCAGCGACGTCGCGTACGCCGGCAGGCGTCGTCCGACGGCGGAGTGCATGCGCAGCGGGTGCACCGACTCGCGCTTGGCGGTGTAGATGACGTCGGCGCCGTCGAGGCGGCCCAGGTGGACCGTCTCCTCGGTGGCGGCGGCGACCTCGTCGAGCACGGACGTGGCGCGCGCCAGCACCGGGTCGCCGTCGAGGTAGGCCGAGCTGACCACGAGGGAGTGGATGCCGAGCTGGTAGACGCTGCCCGTGGGGTCGGTCTGGAGCCAGCCCCGGTCGGTCATGGTGCGCAGCAGCGCGTGCAGGCTGCTCTTGGGGATGTTGAGCCGCGTGGAGAGCTGCAGCTGGGTGCCGGGTCCGTTGGCCGCGATGTCGTCCAGCAGGTCCAGGGCGCGGGCGGCGGACTTGACCGGACCGGCGTCGGTGGCGCCGGCCATCTCCTTGCGGAGCTCTTTCTGTAGCTGCATGAACGCTCTCCTCTGGTCCTTCTGCGCACCACCTTGGCGCACCACCACGGCGGTTCGCTGGGTGAAACAACACTACCCCCTGGTTCGCATACATGGACAGGCTTCCACCCCTTGACCAGTGAGCGGGGTCACGTCTATGGTCAGGCAAGTTCACATAGACGAACACAGTTCACAAACCGAGGGGTGACTGCGTGATCCAGGTTCGATATTCGACATCTCCGTCCAGTGCGGAGACGGCCACTACTGCGGACCTGCGCGAGAACTTCCTCGTGGGGGACCTCTTCGTGAGCGGGGAGGTCCGGGGCACGTACACCCATGACGACCGGATGGTGGTCGGCGGCGCCGTACCCGGCACCGCCGAGCTCGGGCTCCCGGCCTGGGCCGAGGTGCTGGGCACGGAGAGCCACCTCGAGGGCCGTGAGCTCGGCGTCATCAACGTGGGCGCCGCCGGCCACGTCGTCGTCGACGGCGAGAAGTTCGAGCTCGAGCACCTCGACGGCCTCTTCGTGGGGCGGGGGAGCGAGGTGTCGTTCGGCGGCGCCGACGCCGCCTTCTACTTCGTGTCCGCTCCCGCACACGCGACGTACCCCACCACGGCGCTCAGCCACAGCGAGGTGGAACCCGTGGCGCTCGGCTCGGCCGAGGGCGCCAACGAGCGCAACCTCTTCCGCTACGCCTGGGGCCAGGAGCTCAAGACCTCCGTGCTCCAGTTCGGCGTGACGGTCATCTCCAGCGGGTCGGTCTGGAACACGTTCCCGCCGCACCTGCACGACCGCCGTACCGAGATCTACTGCTACGTGGACCTCGACGAGAACGACCGCGTCTTCCACTTCATGGGTCAGCCCGGTGCCACCCGGCACCTGGTGCTGCGCAACCGTGAGGTGGTCATCTCCCCGCCGTGGTCCATCCACGCCGGAGCCGGCACCGGCTCGTACGCCTTCATCTGGGCCATGGCCGGCGAGAACAACGTCTACACCGACCTGAACCCCGTGGCGCTGGAGCAGCTGTGACCACGCAGCAGGCTGCCGGGCCGGCCACCGACGGGCGCTCGCCGTTCGACCTGCACGGCAGGTGCGCGGTGGTGACCGGCGCTGGACGCGGGCTGGGCCAGGCGATCGCCGTCAGCCTCGCGCGTGCGGGAGCCGACGTCGTGCTCCTGGGCCGGCCGGGCAACCAGGACGCCACCCGCGACCTGGTCGCGCAGATCGGCAAGGTCGACGTGGTCGACCTCGACGTGAGCGACCTCGACGCCGTCGAGCAGGTCAGCGCCGAGCTGAACGACTCGCGTCAGGTCGACGTGGTGATCAACAACGCCGGGATCATCGACCGCGAGGACTCCGTCGCCGTCGGCCGCGACTCCTGGCAGCGGGTGCTGGACGTCAACCTCAACGGGCTGTTCTTCCTCACCCAGCAGCTCGGGCGGCCGATGGTCGAACGCGGCCACGGCAAGATCGTCAGCATCGCGAGCCTGCTGTCCTTCCAGGGCGGCCTGCGCGTGGTGTCGTACGCCGCCAGCAAGCACGGCGTGGCCGGCGTGACCAAGGCGCTGGCCAACGAGTGGGGCCCGCACGGGGTCCAGGTCAACGCCATCGCCCCCGGCTACATCGTCACCGACAACACCGCAGCGCTCCGCGACGACGCGGACCGCTCCCGCTCCATCCTCGAACGGATCCCGGCCGGACGCTGGGGCACCGCCGAGGACATCGCCGGCGCCGCCGTCTTCCTCAGCTCCTCGGCCGCCGACTACGTCAACGGGCACGTCCTGGCCGTCGACGGAGGCTGGCTGGCCCGCTGACGGACCCTGCCTCACCCCGCTGCACCTCCCCCAGAGAACACGACAGCACCGAACGAAAACGAGGAACGACAATGAAGTTCACCTCACGATCCACGGCCGCCGCGCTCGGCGTCGCCCTGGCCGCCGCCGCACTGACGGGCTGCACCGAGACGGCCGCGGGCGGCGACGCCGCCGCGGGCGGCGCGGGCGGCGCGTGCGACCCCGCCGACGTGACCCTGGTGGGTCAGGTCCGCAACGAGTCCAACCCCTACGAGGCCGCGTGGCTCGACGGCGGCGACGCCTTCGCCGAGCAGGTCGGCCTCACCCAGGACCGCCTCACGTACGACGGCGACTCGACGCGCCAGCAGGAGCAGATCAGCCAGCTGCTCGCCGGTGACACCGAGTGCCTGGTCATGAACATCCTGCCCAACGGCGACTCGGACACCCCGCCGATCGTCGAGGGCGCCCAGGAGGCGGGTGCCTACCTGGTCACGCAGTGGAACAAGCCGGCCGACCTGAACGTCACCGACTACGACCAGTGGCTGTCCCACATCACCTACGACGGCGTCGAGTCGGGCAAGCAGATCGGTGACGCGCTGGCCGAGGCCATCGGCGGCTCGGGCGGCATCGTCGCGCTGCAAGGCATCCTCGACACCGGCGCCGCCAAGGACCGGTTCGCCGGCCTCGAGGAGTCGCTCGCGGCCAACCCGGACGTCGAGCTGCTCGACGACCAGACGGCCAACTTCTCCCGCGCGGAGGCGCTGGAGGTGACCAAGACGCTGCTCACCAAGCACGGTGACGACGTCAAGGGCATCTGGGCCGCCAACGACGACATGGCGCTCGGTGCGCTCGAGGCGTTGCAGCAGGCCGGCCGCGATGACGTCGCCGTCGTCGGCATCGACGCCGTGCCCGACGCGCTCACGGCCATCGAGGACGGCACCATGACGGCCACCGTCTCCAGCGACGGCCCCTGGCAGGGCGGCATCGGCCTGGCCATCGGCTACTGCGTGGCCACGGGCGAGCTCGCCGCGGAGGACATCGCCGACGAGGACCGCGCCTGGTTCGCGGAGCAGTTCCTCATCGAGCAGGACAACGTCGCCGACTTCGTCTCCCCGGAGACCAGCGAGGCCGACTTCGCCTGCGACAACCTCTTCAGCCGTTCGCAGGGCGCGATGTCGTGACCATGACATCCCCCACCGAAGCCGGCGCAGCCGACCCCGAGGTCGTGAACGCGCAGCGCCCCCAGCCTCGGCGGGGGATATCGCTCAGGGACGCCGGCCCGCCGATCGCCCTGATCGTCATCTTCGGAGTGTTCGCAGTCCTCAGCTCGGACTTCCGGACCCTCTCCAACGTGCAGAACGTGCTCGACGCCGCCGCGGTGCTGGCGGTCGTGACCTGCGGCATCAGCTTCGTGCTGATGATGGGGTCCATCGACCTGTCCGCGCCCGGCATCATGGGGGCGGCCGCCATCACGGTCGCCCTCCTGGTGGCCAACAACCGCAACGGCAACGACCTGGGGCTCCTCGGGGTGGTCGTCGCCGTGCTGCTCGCGGCCGGGCTCGGTTGTCTCAGCGGCATCGCGCTGGTGGTGCTCAAGGTGCCGTCGTTCATGACCACCCTGGGCGTCTCCGCCGTGGGCCTCGGCCTGGCCACCCTGATGTTCGCGGGTGTCCAGCCCAACGTCACGGACCCGATGCTGGAGGGCTGGGCCGTGGACCGGTTCCTCGGCCTGGCCCACCTCACCTGGATCGCCGTGGCCTGCGTGCTCGTGGGCTGGCTGGTGCAGCGCTACTCGCGCCTGGGCCGCTACGCCTTCGCCATCGGCGGGGCCGAGGAGGTGCTCGCGCTCTCCGGCGTCAAGGTCGCGCCCTACAAGGTGGCGGTCTTCACCATGGCGGGGGCGTTCTACGGCCTGGCCGGCGTGCTGGTCACCAGCCAGCTCGGCGCCGGCCTGGTGCAGGCGGGCAAGGGCTACGACTTCTCCGCCATCACGGCGGCCGTCGTCGGCGGCACCCTGCTCATCGGCGGCCGGGGCGGCATCCTGCACTCCGCCGTCGGCGTGCTGCTGGTCACCGTCCTGACCAACGGCCTGGTCCAGGTCGGGGTGAGCCCCTACTGGCAGGGCGGTGTCCAGGGCCTCATCGTCGTCGCGGCCGTCGCGGCCGCCGTCATCCCTCAGCGTCGTAGGAACCAGGTGACCAAATGACCACCAACCTGCAGGTCGAGCCTCCGGCACGGAAGCCGGCCCCCGTGCACGCCCTCGAGGTGCGCGGCCTGGTCAAGCACTACCCGGGCGTCAAGGCCCTCGACGGTGTCGACCTGGTCGTGCGCCAGAACGAGGTGCTGGGCCTGGCCGGCGAGAACGGCGCCGGCAAGTCCACGCTGCTCAAGGCCCTCGTGGGCCTGGTGCGGCCCGACGGCGGCGAGATCTGGGTGCGCGGCGAGAAGGTTCGGCTGCGCAGCGTGGTCGACGCCGCCGACCACGGCATCGGCATGGTGTTCCAGGAGCAGTCGCTGGTGCCCAACCTCACCGCCGCCGAGAACATCGTGCTCGGCAGCGAGGGGCCGGGGGTGCGCCGCGGCATCTACCGCTGGAGCACCATGCGCCGGCTCGCGCAGGAGCAGCTGGACAAGATCGGGTCGCACATCGACCCGCTGGCGCGCACCGACACCCTGAGCTTCGCCGACCGCCAGATGGTCGAGATCGCCAAGGTGCTGCGTATCGAGGAGCGCACGTCGCACCCGCCGGTGATCATCCTGGACGAGCCGACGTCGGTGCTGGAGTCCAAGGAGATCGAGACCCTGTTCACGCAGGTGCGGCGGCTGCGCGAGTTCGCCTCCGTCGTGTTCGTCTCGCACCGGCTCGACGAGGTGCTCGACGTCTGCGACCGCGTGGCCGTGCTGCGCGGCGGCAGGTCGGTGGGCGAGGTGCCCGCCGCGGACGCCGCGCCGGCCGAGCTGCACCGCATGATGATCGGCTCGACCGGGGCCGACGACCACTACCACGGCTCCGCGGTCGAGCGGCCGGAGGAACCTCGCCGGCCCCGCCTCGTGGTGCGCGGCCTGTCCGGCAAGACGTTCCGCGACGTGGACCTCGACGTCCACGCGGGCGAGATCGTCGGCATCGTCGGTGTGCACGGCTCGGGCCGCGAGGACGTGTGCCGTGCCCTGTTCGGCGCCGAGCCCACCATCGCGGGCGAGGTGGTGCTGGACGGTCAGAAGCTCGACCTGACCGGAACCCGCGCGGCGTGCGCCGCCGGCATCGGGTACGTGCCCGCCGAGCGCAAGATCGAGGGCATGGTCGGCCCCATGTCGGTGGCCGACAACATGACCCTCACCAAGCAGCAGGCCCGCTGCAGCGGACCCGTGGTGCGGCCGGGCAAGCAGGCCACGCTCGTGGACCGGTGGATCGAGCGACTTTCGATCCGCACCCCGCACCGGGGCACCGCCATCCAGCGGCTCTCGGGCGGCAACCAGCAGAAGGTGGTGCTGGCGCGCTGGCTCGTGGCCGGCGACGTCCGCCTGCTGCTGCTCGACCACCCCACGCGCGGCCTCGACATCGGGGCGCGCTCCGAGGTGTACCGGCTGATGCGTGAGCTCGCGGGCAGCGGCGTGGCCACGGTGCTGCTGGCCGACAGCCTCGAGGAGGCGATCGGCATGTCCGACCGGATCATCGTGATGAGCGACGGCCGCGCCACCCAGGAGGTCGCTGCCCCCGTGGGGAACAAGCCGACCCCGCTCGACCTGGTCAAGGAGATGGTCTGAGCATGTCCACCCCCGTCCTCACCCAGCCCGGCCCGGAACCCGTGGTCACGGCCCGGCCCACCACGGGTCAGCGGCTCACGTCGCTGATGCCGGTCATCGCCCTCGTGGTGCTGCTGGCCGCGCTGACCATCGCCGACCCCGGCTTCCTGACCCAGAGCAGCCTCACGGCGGCGGTCCGCACCTCGGCGCCGCTGGTGGTCCTCGCGGCCGGCGCCACCGTCGTGGTGCTGTGCGGCGGCATCGACCTGTCGATCGCCGCGCTCTGCTCGCTCGCCACGGTGTTCTTCGCGCTGTGGCTGCCCGACCTCGGCGGGCTCACCACCGTCGCGATCATCGCGGCCACCGGCGCGATCGGGGCGCTGCAGGGCGTGGCCCACGTGCTGCTGCGCATCCCGTCGTTCATCGTCACGCTCGGCGGCATGAGCATCTTCACCGCGATCGCCCTGGTGATCTCGGACGCCGGACCCGTCCGGGTGGTCGACCGGGATGCCACGCACTGGCTCACGCTCTACGTCGCGGGTGTGGTGCCCATGGCGTTCGTCGTCGCGCTGGTGCTCGTCGCCGTGGTCTCCCTGGTGCTCCGGCTCACGCCGCTGGAGAGCTGGGTGCGTGCCACCGGATACTCCGAGTCGGCGGCCCGGCTGGCCGGCGCCCCGGTGGACCTGGTCAAGGTGGGCGCCTTCACGCTGTCCGGTGCCTCGGCCGGTCTGGCAGCCGTCATGCTGGTCTCCCGCAACTTCAGCGGCAGCCCGACCATGGCCGACAACCTGCTGCTGCCGGCGGTCGCGGCCATCGTGGTGGGCGGTACCGCCATCACGGGCGGTCACGGCTCGCTGTGGCGCAGCCTCGCAGGCGCGCTCGTGGTGACGCTGCTGCGCGTGGGCCTGCCGATCGTCGGCGTCCCGTCGGCGTGGGAGCAGATCCTCTACGGCGCGATCATCGTCGCCGCCGTCGCGCTCACCCTCGACCGGTCGAAGGTGCTGATCATCAAGTAGCAGCCGGACCTGTCCCACCCGCCCCGCCCGTCACCGAACACCGACCTCGCCCCGAAGAACCCACGGAAGGCTCCCATGTCCGAGAACCCCCAGCTCCTGCCCGCCGTCTCCTCGTTCCTCTCCTCGCCCAAGCGCCTGCTGATCGACGGAGAATGGGTGGAGGCCAAGGACGGCCAGACCTTTGCCACGGTGAATCCCGCGACCGAGGACGTGCTCGTCCAGGTGTCGCAGGCCTCCGCGGTCGACGCCGACCGTGCGGTCACCGCCGCACGCAACGCCTTCGAGCACGGGTCCGCCTGGTCCCGGATGACGCCGCGCGACCGCTCGCACCTGCTGTGGCGCATCGGCGACATGATCGAGGAGCGCACCGAGGAGTTCGCGCAGCTCGAGTCGCTCGACAACGGGAAGAGCCTCGCGTCCGCCCTGGGCGACGTGGGCGTGGCCGCCGAGCTGTTCCGCTACTTCGCGGGCTGGGCCACCAAGATGGAGGGCACCACCATCCCGATGTCGGTGCCCGGCCGCGACTTCCACGCCTACACCCGGCGCGAGGCCATCGGCGTGGTCGCGGGCATCGTGCCGTGGAACTTCCCGCTGACCATGGCGGCGTTCAAGATCGTCCCGTCGATCACCGCCGGCAACACCGTGGTGCTCAAGCCCGCCGAGCAGACGCCGCTCACCGCGCTGCGGCTCGGCGAGCTGCTGCTCGAGGCCGGCGTGCCGGCCGGTGTGGTCAACGTGCTGCCCGGCTTCGGCGACGCGGGCGCCGCCCTGGTGGACCACCACGGCGTCGACAAGGTGGCCTTCACCGGCAGCACCGAGGTGGGCAAGAAGATCGCCGCCGGCGCCTCGAAGAACCTCAAGAAGGTGTCGCTGGAGCTGGGTGGCAAGGCGCCCAACATCATCTTCGCGGACGCCGACCTGGACGCCGCCATCGCCGGCGCCGCCCTGGCCGGGTACTTCAACGAGGGCCAGTGCTGCGTCAACGGCTCGCGCCTGTACGTGCAGCGTGAGGTGTTCGACCAGGTCATCGAGGGTGTGGCCGCGGCGGCCAAGGCCATCCGCGTGGGCGATGCGTTCGACCCGGCCACGACCATGGGACCGCTGGTCTCGCAGGAGCAGCACGAGAAGGTCATGGGCTACGTGCGAGGCGCGGTGGCCGACGGCGCCACGCTCGCCGCGGGCAGCCCGGACGCGGCCGCCGACCGCGGCTACTTCTTCTCCCCGACGCTCATCACCGACGTCACCGAGCAGATGGCCGTGCAGACCGACGAGATCTTCGGCCCCGTGATCACCGCCATCCCGTTCGACAGCGAGGACGAGGTGGTCGCGGCGGCCAACAACACGGTCTACGGCCTGGCCGCGGGCGTGTGGTCGCGCGACCTGAGCACGGCGCACCGCGTGGGCGGCAGGCTGCGGGCGGGCACGGTCTGGCTCAACACCTGGCACGCGGACGACGTCACGCTGCCGCGCGGCGGTTTCAAGCAGTCCGGCTGGGGGCGCGAGCTGGGCTCCTTCGGCCTGGAGGACTACACGGAGCTCAAGACGGTGATCGCCGAGCTCCGCTGAGGCTGGCACACAGGGGCCGAGCGAGAGACAGGAGCAGCACCACAGCAGGACCCAGACAGGTCTGGGCGGCCGGCCCCGGGCGGGGGATCGGCCGCCCGGGGCTGCCGTCATGCCCGGAACACCGCGCGTGACGAGCCACCGGACGCACCACAACCGTGCACGACGACGACGTGTGCACGTCCACCACACCATGCGAAAAGGGATCAACGATGAACCTGCTACGCAGACCTGACCTGCGGCGCCCCGCGCGCCGCACCCACCGGGCGCCCGCGCGCCTGGCGGCCATGCTGGCCGCCCTCGCGGTCGCCGTACCCCTCGGGGCCGGCGTCGCGCAGGCCGCCCCTGCCACCTCGTCCGCACAGGCCGCGGCCGGATCCGTCGACGACGGCGTGCTGCGCGTCCTGCTCTTCTACAAGTCCAACTTCCACGCCTCGCACGTCCAGGCCCGCCAGGCCATCCGCGACCTGGTGGCCGACCTGGGCACCGAGTACGACCAGCCGGTCGAGATCCAGGAGACCGACGACCCGGCGGCGTTCACCACCCAGAACCTCGCGACCAAGGACACGGTCGCCTTCGCCCAGACCGGTGGCGTGCTGTTCAACGTGGACCAGCGCGCCGCACTCGAGTCCTACATCCGCGGCGGCGGCGGGTACCTGGGCCTGCACTACGCGGGCTGGTCGGTCGGGCAGAGCGAGCACGACGTCAACCCGTTCTACGCCCGGCTCGTGGGTGCGGCGTCCGAGGGTCACCCCGAGAACCCCGCCGTCCGGCCGGGCCGCGTGGTGGTCACGGACTCCGCGCACCCTCTGACACAGGGGCTGCCCGCCGAGTTCACCCGCAGCGACGAGTGGTACGACTGGCTGGTCAACCCCGCCCCGAACGTGCGCACGCTGCTCAACGCCGACGAGTCGTCGTACGGCGGGGGCAACAACGGCACCGACCACCCGATCACCTGGTGCCAGGAGATCGACTCCGGCCGGTCCTGGTACTCGGGCATGGGGCACGAGGGCTCGGCGTACGCCGAGGCCCCGATCCGTACCCAGATGAAGAACGGCTTGGCGTACTCCGCCGGGCTGCTCCCCGCCGACTGCTCCCCGCCGGACAAGTCCGAGCAGGGCGCCTGGAGCGGTGTCACCCCGTGGCCACTGGTGCCGATCAACGCGGCGCTGACGTCCGACGGCAAGGTCCAGTCCTTCGGCAGCGTCTCGTCGGGCTGCACCGACAGCACGCCGTACGACTTCGGTGGCAACTCGTGCGTGGTCCAGGGCGGCCAGATGGAGATCGACGTCTGGGACCCCGCGGAGCCGCGCACGACCGCCAACGTGAACGACAACGTGGTCGCGAACACGACGTACACCGACCTGTTCTGCTCGATGCAGGTACAGATGCCGCACCGGCGGGCGACGATGACCGTGGGCGGTGACGACGGGCTGGGCGACAACGCCCCGAACGACGCCGCCATCGGTGTCACGAGCTACACGACCAACCAGGGGCTGCGCGACGAGGCCCCGATGAACCTCCCGCGGTGGTACCCCACGGGTACCACGCTGCCCGACGGCTCCGTCGTGGTGCAGGGCGGCAGCCTCAAGGGCGGCCCCGGCGGCCCCGGCGTGCTGACCCCCGAGATCTACACCCCCGACGAGGGCAGCTCCTGGAAGTTGCTCGACGGCGCCACCAGCGCGGCGGCGTACGGGGACGGCGGCAACGGCAACGGGCCCGACGAGAACCGCTGGTGGTACCCGCGCGCGTTCGTGGCACCGGGCAACGGCAACGTCTTCAACATCACCGGCACCCAGATGTACGAGCTCGACCCCTCGGGCGACGGTGAGATCACCCTGCGCGGCACCCTGCCCACCGACATCGCCAACCAGGGCGGCCTCGGCAACCCGGTGGGCGCCACGTCCACGACGACCATGTACCGCCCCGGCAAGATCCTCCAGGTGGGCGGCGGCTGGTGGGCCAACGGCGGCGGTCCCGCCGGTGCGCGTGCCGGCTTCACCGTCGACATCACCGGCGGCACCGACGCGCCGGTGGTCGAGGCGACCGAGCCGATGACGTACCAGCGGCACTGGGCCACCTCGACGGTGCTGCCCGACGGCAACGTGATCGTCACCGGCGGCTCGCGGGAGAACAACGGCAACGGCGGCTACGTCACCACCGCCGAGATCTGGAACCCCGACACGGGCGAGTGGACCGTGGTGGACGTGCCCTACGAGCACGCCCGGCTCTACCACTCGATCGCCCTGCTGCTGCCCGACGGCCGCCTGATGGTGGGCGGCGGTGGCACCCCCGGCCCGCGCAACTACACGGACGTCGAGTTCTACTCCCCGGCGTACCTGTTCGACGGCGACGAGCCGGCCGAGCGCCCGGAGGTCACCGGCGTGCCGAAGAAGATCGGCTACGACGGGGTGTTCGACGTGCGGTCCGACGTCGACGTCTCGCGCGTCACGCTGGTGCGCAACGGCTCGGTGACGCACGGGTTCAACAACGACCAGAACTTCCAGGACCTGGCGTTCGCCCAGGACGGCGGCGAGCTCACGATCGAGACGCCGGTCGACGGCACCTACGCCCCGCCCGGTGCGTACATGCTGTTCGTGTTCGACGAGGACGGCACGCCGTCCGTCGCCGACATCGTGCAGATCGACCCGACGGTCGAGATGGACGTGCGGTCCCCGCACCTGGTGGACCAGCTCGAGTACCCGCGGATCCCGGCCGAGTGGCGTTCCGCCAACCCGCCGGCGGTCGTCGACGTCGCACCGGGCAACGGCCGGATGTCCCCGTGGGAGATCGACAGCAAGGTGCAGCTCGTCCGTGCCGCGGCGCCCAGCCAGGGTGGCCTCGGCCTGACCGGCTACCACCTCGGCGTCGGCAGCGAGGGCAGCCTGACCCGCACGGTCAAGGGCCTCGACCCGGGGCGCGAGTACCGCGTCTCGCTGCGCTACGCCCGCGACAGCCGGTCCTCCGGCTCGACGCCGGGAACTGCCGACCTGTCGGTCGGTGACCTGTCGACCACGCTGTCGGCGCCGCCGGCCCTGTCGTCGCAGAGCACCTTCGGCACGTACGTCGGGACCTTCACGGCCGAGGGCCGGTCGCAGGACCTGACCATCAGCGGCGGGGACTCGGGTGCGGGCGTCATGATCGACGACCTCGTGATCGTCGGCTCCGACCCCGGCGCCTCCGACGTCCCCGTGCACTACGCGTTCGAGGAGGGTTCCGGGACCCGGGCCGCCAACACCGGTACCGCCGACTCGGTGGGCGCAGCGACCCTCACCGGCGAGACGGGCTGGAGCGAGAACGGCGTGTTCGGCGACGCGCTCGACCTGGCCGGCGGGGACACCGCCAACGCGGTGGACCTGCCCGACGACCTGCTGCAGGGCGAGGAGGACTTCACCACGTCGTTCTGGGTGCGGCCCGACGTCAGGACGGGCTGGACCGGCCTGTTCCACCTCGGCGACGGGACGGGGGACACCGGCAGCTTCTTCCAGATCCAGATGCGGACCAACGCCGCCGGCGACACCGGGCTCGCGGCCACCTTCAAGGCCAAGGGCGCCGCGCTCCAGGAGCGTGTCTACGCCACCCCCACGCGTGACGTGGAGGTGGACCGGTGGAACCACGTCGCGTTCACGCGGCAGGGTGCGACCGGCACGCTCTACCTGGACGGCGAACCGATCGCGTCCCGCGACGACCTGACGATCGACATGTCCGACGTCGGGCCGACGGCCAACAACTGGCTGGGCCGCAACGGCTTCCCGGACCCGGCCTACGACGGCCTCATGGACGACGTGCGGGTCTACACCTCGACCCTCGGCGACGCCGAGATCGCGGCCCTGTACGCCGACGGCAGCGCGCTCGCCACGACCACCACGGTCACGGTCGAGCCGGGCTCCCCGTCCCCGTTCGGCGAGCCGGTCGACGTCTCGGCCACGTTCGCGGCGGAGTCCGGCGGCGCCCCCGCGGGTGCTGCCGAGCTGTGGGTCGACGGCGCACGCGTGGGCGGGCAGGTCGACGTCGCCGACGGCGCGGTGCGCTTCACCGACGTGGCGCTCTCGCCGGGTGACCACGAGGTGCAGGTCCGCTTCGTGGCCGACGACGGGTGGCGCGACTCCGCGCAGACCGTGGAGCACACGGTCGAGCGGCCGCCGCCCGGTGAGGGCACGCCGATCCACTACGCGTTCGACGAGGGCCAGGGCACCACGGCGGCCAACTCCGGGCTGGACGGCTCCGTGGGGGCGGCGACGCTCTCCGGGTCGGCCGGCTGGACCCAGGACGGCCGGTTCGGTGCGGGTGTGAACCTGCCCGGCGGTGCGTCGGGCACGGGCAACCAGGTGCGGCTGCCCGACAACATCGAGGCGGGCATGGACGACGAGTTCAGCGTCTCGCTCTGGGCGCGGCCGGACGCCCTGCCCACCTGGGTGCCGCTGCTGCAGATCGGCAGCAGCACGGACACGTTCTTCCTGCTGCAGTCGAACACCCAGGTCGGCGGCGGGGCCAGCGGCTTCGCGGCGACGTTCAAGGCGCCGGGCACCCCGGGCACCGCCCAGGAACGTCTGGTGCTCGGCCCGGGCAACGACCTGCCACTGAACGAGTGGACGCACGTCGTGTTCACCCAGAGCGGCTCGGTCGGGAAGATCTACTTCGACGGCGAGCTCCAGGCCACGCGCGACGACTTCGCCGTCACCATCGGTGACGTCGGCGTGAACGGCCAGACGACGGCCAACCTCATCGGCGGTACCAGCTGGCCCGACGCCCGCTGGGACGGCCTGGTCGACGACTTCCGGATGTTCGGCTACGAGCTGACCGCCGAACAGGTGGGCGACCTGACCGCCGGCCCGGCGGCCAACGTGGCACCGGTGGGCGCCGCGGACGCCTACGGCACCGTCGAGGACGAGCCGCTGTCCGTGGAGGCGCCGGGTCTCCTGGCCAACGACACGGACGCCGACGGCGACGATCTGACCGCGACCGGGCTCACGCAGCCGGCCCACGGTGAGGTCGTGCTCAAGGCGGACGGCTCGTTCACCTACACGCCCGACTCCGGGTTCTGGGGCACGGACACGTTCACCTACCAGGCGTCCGACGGCACGGCGTCGTCGGCGGCCACCACGGTGACCATCACCGTGGAGGAGGGCGAGCAGCCGCCGGTCAACACCGCTCCGGTGGCGGCGAACGACGCCTACGCGGCGGTGGGCGGTCAGCCGCTCACGCTCCCGGCGCCGGGCGTCCTGGCCAACGACACCGACGAGGACGGCAACGTGCTCACCGCCACGGGGGTGACCCAGCCCGCCAACGGCACGGTCACGCTGGCGGCGGACGGTTCGTTCACCTACACGTCCGACGAGGGCTTCTCCGGCAAGGACGTCTTCACCTACCGGGCCGACGACGGGCAGGACCGCTCCGCTCCCGCCACGGTGACGGTCACGGTGAAGTCGCCCACGGTGACGGCGGTGGCCGGTGTGGCCCTGCCCATCACCTACGGCACCGGCGGCACGGTCTCGGTGGCGGTCTCACCGGACACGGCCACCGGGTCGGTCGAGCTGAGCGACGGCGCCACGCCGCTCGCGCAGGCCACGATCGCGGACGGGCGCGGGACGCTGGTGCTGCCGGCCACCTCGCTGCGGCCCGGGGTCTACGACCTCACGCTGCGCTACGGGGGTGACGCCGACCACCGGCCGGCGTCGTCCAAGGTGCGGGTGGTGGTCGAGAAGGTGGTGCCCACCATGGAGATCACGGCGAAGAAGGCCAAGAAGAACAAGGCCGTCGTCGACGTGAACCTCACCGCGGCGAACGACGTCCGGGTGACCGGGCAGGTGCGGCTCGCGGTCCAGGGCGGCCAGACCCTGCTCGGGAACGTCACGAACGGGCTGGCGAGCTTCGAGGTGGACCAGCCCAAGGGGAAGGACATGACCGTGACGGTGACCTACCTCGGCAGCGAGCTCGCGCTCGCGGCGGAGACGAGGGTGACGCTCAAGGTCAAGTAGACAAGGCCGGGCCCGGAGGACGAATCCTCCGGGCCCGGCCCTCTCCTCCTCTTCGAGACCTAGGTTGCTTCGCTTTGAGCCCCCTCAAAGCGAAGCAACCTAGGTCTCGAAGAGGACTGGATGTCAGTCGTCGGCGAGCGCGGAGACCACGCCCGCGCGGCTCTCGTCCTCGCTGGCGAGCACGCCGCCGTTGGCGACGATGTCGGGGGTGATCTCGCTGAAGACCATGCGGACGTCCTGGCGCCGGGCGCCCAGGATCTCGACGGCGCTGTCGGCCACGGCCTTGGCGAAGTCGCGACGCTGCTCGAGGGTCCGGCCGCGCAGCAGCTCGACGGTGATGTTGGGCATGTCTTCCCTCCGGAGGTGGCCGCTCCGCTCACATCGACGTTCACGGAGGCGACCTTGGTTCAGTGACATGAACCACCGTACGCGTCGGGGGTCGACGAGTCCACGGTTTCGCCCCCTCAGTTCACACTCTTGACAGAAGTTCGGCCCGCTGGTTTGGTGTCCGAACCATCTCCATCCGGGAGTCACCATGCATCGCAGGACCTCCGTCCGACGCGTGACCCTGACCGGCATCGCCGCCGCAGGCCTCGTGGCCCTCGGGACGGCGACGGCGTCGGCTCACGTCACGATCACGCCGTCCACCACCGCGGCGGGTGCCACCGCCGTGCTCCGGGTCGAGGTGCCCCACGGGTGCGAGGGGTCGGCGACCACCGGCATGACCCTCCGCACGCCCCCCGAGGTCACGGACGTGCGCGCCGACGACGGCGACGGCTGGACCGTCACCCGGGCCGTCGACGAGCTCACCTGGACCGCCGCCGATCCGCTCCCGGACGCGGAGCACGCCGAGGTCGAGCTCTCCGTACGCCTGCCCGACGACGTCGGGGCGGAGCTGGTCTTCCCCGTGATCCAGCGCTGCGAGGACGGCGAGGCCGCCTGGACCGAGGTCGTCGAGCACGGGGCCGCTCACGGCGCTCACGACGAGCTCGACCGGCCCGCGCCGGTCGTCGTCGTGACCGAGGGGAAGGGGAGCGGCAGGATGCCGGAGAAGAGCACGGAAAAGGGTGCGGCCGAGCCGGCCGCCGAACCCGGGACGCCGAGCGCGGCGGCCGCAGCGAGCCCCGCCGAGACACTTGCCTCCGAGGCCGTGAGCGCGTCCGCCGCCGAGGTTCGCGGCCCTCTGGTCACCTATGGTGCGCTCGGCCTCCTGGCCGCGGCGGTCCTGGCGGGCGGGGCGGTGCTGCTGCGGCGCCGCCGGCGCCCGTGACCCGCCACGCCGTGTCGTCCCACGCCGTGTCGTCCGGGGGCCTGTCGTCCCGGACCGTGCGGGCGCGCGCCGGGAGCTGGCTGCTCCTGGTCGCCGTCGCCTGGGCACTGCTGCTCGGGACGGCCGGGAGCGCGGCGGCCCATGCGACCCTGGTGCGCACGGACCCGGCGCAGGGCGCCGTGCTCGACACCGCCCCCGAGCGCATCACGTTCACCTTCAACGAGTCGGTGATCGGCGTCCCCGCCGGCATCAAGGTGTTCGACGCGACCGGCACGGAGGTGGCGTCGTCCGGCTCGGTGCGGGAGTCGCAGCTCTTCGTCGACCTCGACGAGGCCGTGGCGGACGGCACGCTCGTGGTCGTGTGGCGCCTCGTCTCCGAGGATGGGCACCCGATCGGCGGTTCGCTGAGCTTCGCGGTCGGCGCCCCGAGCGACGTCGTGGACGTGCCGACCGACGGTGCGGACGCCGCCACCGAGGCACCCCTGGCGCTGAGCCTGGTCCGCGGGCTGGGCTACGTGGGCCTCCTGACCGCCGCCGGGGTGGCGGCCTTCAGCGTCCTGTTCCTCCCGCGGGACGGCACGGCCGACCGCTCACGCGCCCGGCTGCGCCCGGTGGCGCGCGTGGCGGCACTCGTCGCCGCAGTCGGCTGGGTGGTGGCCGTGCCGCTCGTCGCGCTGTACCAGCTCGGCCTACCGGCCTCCGCGCTCACCGCCGGATCCACCTGGTCGGCGCTCGCGCCCGCCGAGTACGCCGTGCCCGCCGTCGTGGTCGCGGGACTCGCGCTGGCCGTCACGGCGCTGCCGCCCGACGGCGCCCCCGGCCGCACCCGGGCGGTCCTGGCCCTGACGGGTGTCGCGCTGGCGGTCGCCGCACCGGCGTTCACCGGCCACACCCGCGCCACCACACCCGAGACGCTGGTGATCGGCGTCGACGTGCTCCACCTCGCGGCGGGCACCCTGTGGCTCGGCGGGTTGGTGGCCGTGTCCCTGGTGCTGGGCGACCTCGCGCGCGGCGACGCCGGGGCCCTGGTACTCGGCAGGTTCTCAGCCTGGGCCGCCGGTCTGCTCGCGGTGCTCGTGGTCGCCGGGGTGTTCCTGGCCTGGCGGGTCGCGGGCACGTGGGACGCGCTGGTCGAGTCCGGCTACGGGGCCCTGCTCCTGGTCAAGGTGCTCGCCGCGCTGGTCGCCGTCGCCATCGCCGCGTGGAACCGCTACGCACTGCTGCCGCGCCTCCGCGCGGCACCGGCCACGGGGCGGCTCGTGGCACGCGGCACGGGGCGCCCCCTAGCCCGCGGCGCGGCGTCCCGTCGACGCGGCGGCGCGCCCCGCCGCGACCCGGGGTCCCCGGCCACGACACTGCTCGTCCGCACGGCGCTCGCGGAGGCCGTCGTGCTGGTGGTGGTGCTGGTCGTCACCGGCTTCCTGGTGGACCGCAGCCCCGAGACCGACCCTGCCGGGACCACCGTCGAACAGGCAGGGGCGGGTGCCGGCGAACAGGTGCAGCTGGGCCACATCTCCGCACGGATCTCCCTGGACCCGCTCGCCGTCGGCCCGGCGACGCTCACCATCACCATGACCGACGCCGCCGGGGAGCCTGCCGAGGGGTACGAGGCGCCGCGGCTCAGCCTGGCGTCGAGCGAGGTGGACCTCGGCGGAGTGCCGGTCGCCTCGCTCGGGCCGGGCGTCTACGCGGGCGAGGTGGTGCTGCCGACCGGGGGAGAGTGGACGGTGCAGGTCTCGGTGCGGACCACCGAGTTCGACAACCCGGTGGAGACGGTGACGTTCGACGTCCCCTGAGTCGACCGCGCGGGGGCCGACCGAGGGGGGCCGAGCGGGGGTGGCTGACGCTCCGTGCCGCCGCCGCTGCCGGGCGTCGTCGGATCTGGTGCCGAAAGTGCTGTGACATCTCCGGGCGTCCTGCGTCTGAGAGGCATGACGCAGACGACCGCACCGCTGAAGCTGCCCATCACCACGCCGCACCGCGCCCCGGACCCGGTCGGGGAACATGCCGACGCCGCTCCGCCCGCCGACGTCGCTCCGCCCGTCGACGTCGCTCCGCCCGGGAGGACGCGCGCCGTGACGGACGGCGTCCTCGTCGCCCTCGACATCGACGGCACGCTCCTCGGCGCCGAGCGGACCGTGCCGGACGCGACGGTCGCGGCGGTCCAGGACGCGCGGCGGGCCGGGCACCACGTGGTGCTGGCCTCCGGGCGGTCCCTCGTCGGCATCCTGCCCGTCGTCCAGCGGCTCGGCATCGACCAGGGCTGGGTGGTGGCCTCGAACGGCGCGGTGGTCGTGCGCGTCGGACCCGGCCTGCCCGGTGGCTACCGGCTCGAGAAGCTCCACACCTTCGACGTCGAGCCGGTGATCCGGTTCGCGCGGACCGAGATCCCCACGGTGCAGGTCGGGGTCGAGGAGGTGGGCTGGGGCTACCGGGTCGACCGCCTCTTCGAGCGGGGGATGGTGAACGGGCGGCAGCGCCGCGTGCCCGACACGGAGCTGTGGAACGTGCCCGTGCCGCGCGCCGTGCTCCGGGGGGTCGGGGTGCGGGCCCTGCTCGACCCGCTGCACGCGCTCGGCGTCACCGCCACCCCCGCCGGTCCGGACTGGGTGGACGTCACGCCGGGGGGTCAGAGCAAGGCGACGGCGCTGGAGCGGGTCCGCATGCGGATCGGCGTGGACCCGGACCGCACGGTGGCGGTGGGGGACGGGCTCAACGACCTCGAGATGCTGGCCTGGGCCGCCCGGGGGGTGGCGATGGGGCACGCACCGGCCGCTGTCCTCGACGCCGCGGACGAGATCACGGGGACCATCCACGAGCACGGCGTGGTCGGCGTGCTGCGCACGCTGAGCTGACGGGGGGACGCACCCCCGGCTCGGGGTGATTCCGCAGGCCGAGCAACCACGTCAGGGGTCCTGTGCGTCTGAGGCGCGTGGCGTCGCAGACGCACGGCGGGCGGGTCGGTGACCAAGGAGGTCGTCCGGGCCTACGCCGTCGACCGACCCACCGACGTGTCAGACGTACCGGTCACCGACGTGACCGGTACGTCTGACACGCGCGGCGCGTGTGCTTCGCGTCAGGCGGTGGTGCGGACCCAGGCCGTGGTCGACGGCGGCAGCTGGCCGGCGCCGGCGTCCAGCGGCTCGCTCGTGAGCAGCACCTCGCCGTCGGGAAGGGCTACGGGCTCCGTGCCGAAGTTGGTCACGACCTGCCAGCCGTTCGGGCGCGTGAAGTGCACGACGTCGGGCGCCGTGGTCACCCAGTCGAGGGTCTCGTCGGTCTGCAGCTCGTGCCGCAGCGTGAGCGCGGCGCGGTAGAGCTCGAGCGTCGAGCCCGCCACGCCGTCCTGGGCCTCGACCGAGAGCGCGCCGAACGTCGCGGGCTGCGGCAGGTGCGCGCCGCCGTCGCCGAAGCCGAACGAGCTGCCCTCACGCGTCCACGGCAGCGGCACACGGCAGCCGTCGCGTCCGATGTCGACGCCGGGGTTGCGGAAGAACGTCGGGTCCTGGCGCTCCGCCGCCGGGATGTCCGCGACCTCAGGGAGCCCGAGCTCCTCACCCTGGTACAGGTAGGCACTGCCCGGCAGGCCGAGCATGAGCAGCGTCGCGGCGCGGGCGCGGCGCAGGCCGAGCTCGACGTCGGCCACCGGCTCCGTGCCGCCCGAGAGCAGCCAGTCCCGGCCCTGCCTGGCGGGGGCGCCGTTGCGCGGCGGCAGCGCGTAGCGGGTCGCGTGCCGCACCACGTCGTGGTTCGAGAACACCCACGTGGTCGAGGAGCCCGACGCCGCGGAGAGCGCGAGGTTGTCCGTGATGATGGTCTTGAACTGCGTCGCGTCGAAGTCGGCCTCGAGCAGGTCGAAGTTGAACGCCTGGCCCAGACCGTCGGCGCTCGCGTAGCGCGGGCGTCGGGGCGTCGCGACCCAGGCCTCGGCCACGGCGATGCGCGGCGGCGTGTACTCGTCGAACACCTTGCGCCAGTCGGCGTAGACCTCGTGCACCTCGTCGCGGTCCCAGAGAGGGTGCGTACCCGGCTCGGTGATGGCGTCGATCTCTGCCTGCGAGGGCAGGGACTTGTCGAGCTGCTTGGTCAGGGCGTGCGCCACGTCGATGCGGAACCCGTCGACGCCCCGGTCCGACCAGAACCGCAGGGTCGTGCGGAAGTCCTCGCGGACCTCCTCGTTGTCCCAGTTGAAGTCCGGCTGCTCCTTGGCGAACAGGTGCAGGTACCACTGGCCGTCGGGCACGCGCGTCCACGCCGGTCCGCCGAACATGCTGGTCCAGTCGGCCGGCGGCTGGGAGCCGTCGGGGCCGAGGCCGTCGCGGAAGATGTAGCGCTCGCGTTCGGGACTGCCGGGGCCGGCGGCGAGGGCCTGCTGGAACCAGACGTGCTCGTCCGACGAGTGGTTCGGCACGATGTCGACGATCACGCGGATGCCGGCGCCGTGCAGTGCCTGGACCATCTGGTCGAACTCGTCCAGCGTGCCGATCCGCGGGTCGACGTCGCGGTAGTCGGCCACGTCGTACCCGCCGTCGGCCAGGGCTGACGGATAGAACGGGCTGAGCCACACCGCATCGATGCCGAGCCCCTGGAGGTAGGGGACGCGCGAGATGATGCCGCGCAGGTCGCCGATGCCGTCGCCGTTCCCGTCCGCGAAGCTACGCGGATAGATCTGGTAGACGGCCGCCTGCCGCCACCATGTCGGGTCGTCCGTGAGGATTCGGTGGTCTGGAGTGCTGGTCACGTGCTTCCTTCTTCGGTCGGGAGCGGGCGACTTGACCCATGGAGTTAATCCAGGCGTTATATTTAACGCCTGGATCAAGCATCTGGTCTGAGGCACGAAAGGTCAAGCGTGAGCCGAGCACCGCAGAACGCGTCGTCGTCCGGGCTGCTGCGCCGCATCAACGCGCAGTGCGTGCTCGAGTACGCCTGGGACCACGACGTCTTCACGGCGACCGAGGCGATGGACGGCACGGGGCTCACCCGCTCGACGGTGATCAGCCGGTCAGCCGAGCTCATCGAACTCGGCTGGATGTATGAGGTGGCGCGCGGGTCCGACGGTGCGGGGGAGGGAGTCGGCGTGAAGGGCCGGCCCGCCCGGCACTACCGGCTGCGGGCCGACGCCGGCCACGTGGTCGGGGTCGACGCCGGCCAGCACCGCGTGCTCACCACCGTCTCCGACCTGCGCGGGAGCGAGGTCGGGCGGCACGAACGACCGCTCGACCGCCAGCACGACAACGCGTCCGGCCGGCTCGCCGCGACGAGTGCATGCGTCGACGACGCGCTCGACGCCGCGGGCGTCGACCCCGCCCGTGTGCTGGCGATCGCCGTGGGCGTGCCAGCCCCCACCGACTCCCAGGGCGACTCCCCGCCCGGGCAGAACCCGTTCTGGGCGCGCATGAACCCCGGCTTCGCCGCCCACTTCCGGGCCCGCGGCTGGCGCACCACCATCGAGAACGACGCCAACCTCGCGGCGCAGGCCGAACGCGCCCTCGGTGCCGGGCGCGGGGCCCGGTCGTTCGCGGCGCTCCTCGCGGGCGAGCGGTTCGGCGCCGGCATCGTGGTCGACGGCGCCCTCGTGCGCGGCAGCCACGGCGGCGCCGGCGAGATGCGGGTGCTCGACCACGTCGCGGGTGTCGGCGCACCGCACGGCATCGGCTACCTCGCACGGTCCTGGGGGCGTGAGGCGCACGAGTCGGGCGCCCTGCCGGCCGACAGCGCGCTCCGCCGTCTGCCCGCCGAAGCCGTCGACGCCCCGGCCGTGTTCGCCGCCGCACGAGCGGGCGACGCCGGGGCGCTCGCCGTCGTGGACCGCCTCGCCGACCGGCTGGCCCGCGTGTGCGCCGTCATCGACGGCATGCTCGACGTGGACCGCATCGTCGTCGCGGGCGGCGTGGCACCGGTGCTGGGCGACCTGCTGCGGAGGTCGTCCGCCCTGCTGGAGGGCATGGTGCACGCACCGGCGCCGGAGCTGGTGGCGTCGTCGTTCGGCGCGGACGCGGTGATCGTCGGGGCGACGGCGCTCGCGCTGGAGCACGTCCGGGCAAACGCTCTGGAGTTCGCGCTGGGGGCTGCGGGTTAGGTGCGGTGCTGGGCTGGGCGCGGGTTCGGTCGGTTGCCCAGCTCGCCGCGTGAGTTCGGTCGGATGGGATGAGATCGGTCAGTTGACTGACCGATCTCATCCCAACTGACCGAACTCAGGTCGGGGCACCGGCTGGGCACCGACACAGCTGCCCAGGGCGTCCTGGGTGGGGGAGCGGCTCGGTCTGCCCCGGAGCGACCTGGACCCGTAGCGGTCACGGGGCCGCCGGTCGACATGTCGGCGCTGGTCAGGAGGCATCGGTCAGGAGACGTTGGCCGACGCCGGGCTGGAGGGCTCGGCGCCGGGGCGGCAGCGCGACGGCGTGTGAGGTGAGCAGCAGCAGGCCCGGCGAGGTGTCGGCCTCAGCAACGACCAGGACGGCGAACGGCAGCGTGAGCCCGCGGGCGAGGATCAGGCAGTGATCGGCCGACCGGTGTCCGGCCCGGGGCTGGTGCCGTCCGGTACGGCGTTGCGCGCCTTGCCGTGACCGCCGCCCTTGCCGGTCCCGTGACCGCCGCCCTTGCCCGTCCCGTGGTCTCTGTCCTTGCTGTTTCCGGCTCCGTGGCCCGTGCCCTTGCCGGTGCCCTTGCCCTTCTCGGAGCCCTTGCCGTGACCGCTGCTCTTGCCGCTCTCGGAGCCCTTCTCGCGGTCGCTGCTCTTGCCGGCCCCGTGGCCTTTGCCGGTCTCGGATCGGTGGCCCGCGCCCTTGCCGGTGCCCGTGCCTTTCCCGCTTCTGTCGCCAGAGCTCTTGCCGTTCCCGGAGCCCTTGCCCGAGCCCTTTCCCTTCCCGGAGCCCTCGTCCTTGCCCGAGCCCTTGTCCTTCCCCGAACCCTTGCCGTTCCCGTTGCCCGGGCCCTGGCCGTTGTCCTTGCTGGGCCCCTTGCCGTTCGGGTTGTCCGGGTTGCCAGGCGGCCCGCCGCGCGAACCGGCGGGCGGTTCGGTCGCCGGCGGCGTCTCCGGTTCGGGCTCCGGCGGCGCCGCGGGCTTCTGCGGTTCGGGTTTCGCCGGCTTCTCGGGTTTTGCCGAAGAATCTGTTGCAGGAGGGGCAGGCTCCCCGGCCGAACCGCCACCGGCCGGACCTGGCGCGGGCGCGGTCCGCGGCACACGCACCGGCTCGATGGTCCCTGGATCAGGTGTGGTCCGTGCCGCGACCTCGGATGCGGGAGCTCTCGTCGGCCGGCCCGTGGGTCCGGTGGTCGGGCGCGGCCGGGGGGAGGGGGTCGCTGCAGGCGCCTCCGGGGTGAGGTCCAGGGCGGGCGGCAGCCCCGGGCCGGGATCGCCGACGCCGAGGTCGACGAACGCCTGGGCCGGCGGCCGGTCGGTCTGATTGCCGAGGTACGCCCATGCGGCACCGCCGAGCACCAGCACGGCCAGCACCCCGGCCGCTACGGAGGTGTTCCGGGCCCCGAAGGAACGTGGCCGCGCGCCTCCCGCCGTACCGGCTCCCGTCCCAGCCGTGCCGACCTCGGCCCTGACGACGCCTGCTCCGGCCGCGCTGCCGAGGGCGCCCGTGGCGACGCCGCCGGTGATGAGGTGTTGTCCGAGGTCGCGGAGCATCCAGGAGACTTCGCGGACGTCGATGAACGCGCGGGTGCATTCGGTGCAGGCGTCCATGTGGACCTCGAGGCGGCGTTGTCTGCGGGG
>Ga0233375_1000120_pt1 | contig 48104 bp, 39 predicted proteins | sample ElkDunMinimDraft_10_FD_191539 | JGI IMG/M metagenome (GOLD analysis project Ga0233375, IMG submission 191539) | Fecal eukaryotic communites from dung pellets of Tule Elk in California, USA - Elk Dung E16 | ecosystem: Host-associated > Mammals > Digestive system > Large intestine > Fecal | place...
CGCCGGCTTCCCGGCCCTGGCGCACCTGTGGACACGCACCCGCCCCAGCCCTGACGCCCCGTGGGGCCCGTGGAGCAAGGTCGCCGACGCGTCCTGCCCGCAAGACCTCCTGCCGCCCTTCACCGCCGAGGACTTCCGCCGCCTGCCCCTGGCGCCGACCACCACGACCCTGCACCCGGGCACACCGAACCTGCTCACGGGCCTGGGCGTGGTCGCCACCGCCGATCCCACCACCCAAGAGCTCGCGGCCACCCTGCTCGACTTCCCCATCACGGTGCGCGCCACGCCCACCCAGTACACCTGGGACTTCGGCGACGGCACCGCCCCGCTGACCACCACCCACCCCGGCAGCCCTTTCCCTCCCGACGCACGCGTCATCAACGGTTCCTTCCCCCCGGGTGTCATCGGCCACCCCTTCCCCCGGCCCGGCTCCTACTCGATCACCCTGACCACCACCTGGGCTGGCGAGTACCAGATCGCCGGCGCCACCACGTGGCTCCCCGTCAACGGCACCGCGACCACCACCACCGCGCACACCCCCGTCACCGTCTACGAGTCCCGCTCCCACCTGGTCGCCGACACCTGCCACGCCAACCCTGCCGCCCCCGGCTGCTGACCCGCCCACCCACACCCGCACCTCCGCCAACCCGGAACGCGTCGGGCGGCTCCGGCCTGGGGACGGCCCTCCGGGCGCCGAGCCGTCCCGCCTACCATCAGGGGATGTCCCCCAGCATGTCGTCCCCCTCCGCCGGCGCGGTCCCCGGCTCCACGCCCGTCTCCCGTGAGGCCCTGCGCGAGCAGGCCGAGGCGGCGCTCCGCGCGCTCGTCGGGCGGCAGGACGCCCGCCTGCGAGACGACCAGTGGGTGGCGATCGAGGCGCTGGTGGCCGATCGGCGACGGGCGCTCGTGGTGCAGCGCACCGGCTGGGGCAAGTCGGCGGTGTACTTCGTCGCCACCGCGCTGCTGAGGTCCGGGGCCGGGGGCGCCGGACCGTCCGGGCCCACCGTGATCATCTCGCCGCTGCTGGCGCTGATGCGCAACCAGGTCGCCGCCGCGGAGCGCGCGGGGATCCGCGCGGAGACGATCAACTCCTCGAACGTGACGGAGTGGGCGGACGTGCAGGCGCGGGTGCAGGCCGGTGAGGTCGACGTCCTGCTCGTCTCCCCGGAGCGGCTGAACAACCCGGGCTTCCGCGACGAGGTGCTGCCGCGGCTCGCCGCCGACGCGGGGCTCGTCGTGGTCGACGAGGCGCACTGCATCTCGGACTGGGGTCACGACTTCCGGCCCGACTACCGCAGGATCCGGACCCTGCTGGCCGACCTCCCGTCCGGGATCCCGGTGCTCGCCACCACGGCGACCGCGAACGCGCGGGTGACCGACGACGTCGCGGAGCAGCTGGCCGTGAGCGGTGACGACCGGGGCCGCACCGGGGCCGAGGCCCTCGCCGACGTGCTGGTGCTCCGCGGCCCGCTCGACCGCGAGAGCCTGCACCTCTCGGTGGCCGAGCTGCCCGACAGCTCGGCGCAGCTCGCCTGGCTGGCGCACAACCTGCCCCGGATCGACGGCTCGGGCATCGTCTACTGCCTGACGGTGGCCGCCGCGCAGCAGGTCACGGAGTACCTGCGCGGGGTCGGCCTGGACGTGCGGGCCTACACGGGGCAGACCGACACCGCCGAGCGTCAGGCGGCCGAGGCGGACCTGCTGGCGAACCGCGTCAAGGCGCTCGTCGCCACCTCGGCCCTCGGCATGGGATTCGACAAGGGCGACCTGGCGTTCGTCGTGCACCTGGGCGCTCCGTCCTCCCCGATCGCCTACTACCAGCAGGTGGGGCGTGCGGGGCGTGCCACGCAGCACGCCGAGGTCGTCCTGCTGCCCGGCCGCGAGGACCGTGCGATCTGGGACTACTTCGCGTCGATGGCGTTCCCGCCGGAGTCCGAGGTCAGGGCGGCGCTGGCCGCTCTGGAGAGCCGGGGGATGCTCTCGACCCCGGCGCTCGAGACCCATGTGACGCTCCGCCGCGCGCGGCTCGAGCTCATGCTCAAGGTGCTCGACGTCGACGGCGCCGTGCGGCGGGTGCGCGGCGGATGGGAGGCCACGGGCGAACCGTGGTCCTACGACGCCGAGCGGTACGAGCGGGTCAGCGCCGCCCGGCGCGCGGAGCAGCAGGCGATGGTCGACTACGTCCGGGGCGACGGGTGCCGGATGGCCTTCCTGCGGCGCGCTCTCGACGACCCGGAGCTCGCCGACGGCTGGCGGTGCGGGCGGTGCGACCGCTGCGGCGGGGCGAGCGCAGGTGTGGTCCCCGATGCCGCCGAGGTGGCGGGCGCCCGGGAGCGGCTCGCGGTCCCCGGGGTCGAGGTCGAGCCCCGCACCATGTGGCCGTCGGGCATGGCGTCGCTCGGCGTCGAGCTGAGCGGGCGGATCGCCGCGGGCGACCGGGCCGAGACGGGCCGCGCGGTGGCCCGGCTGGACGGGATCGGCTGGGGCGGCCTGCTGCGCGACCTGTTCGCCTCGCCGCACGAGGGCTCTCCGCACGACCCGGGGACCGACGTCCTCCCGGCGCCGTTGCGGCAGCCCGTGCTGGACGTCCTCGCGGCGTGGACGCCCGATCCTGCGCCCGCGGGCATCGTCGTCGTCGAGTCGACGAGCCGCCCGGGCCTGCTGCGCCATCTGGCCGACGGCGTGTCCCGTCAGCTCGGCATCCCGGTGGTCGGCTCGCTGCGGGCGGCGGGCGGCGCGCCCGCGGCCCGCCACGACGTGAACTCGGCGCAGCGGTTGGCGGGGGTGGTGCGCCGCCTGGAGCTGGACCTGTCCCCCGCCGCGGCCGCAGGCCTGCCGGGGCGTTCGGTGCTGCTGCTCGACGACCGCACCGACTCGGGGTGGACGCTCACCGTGGGCGCCCGCCTGCTGCGACAGGCAGGCGCCTCAGCGGTGTTCCCGTTCGTCCTGGGGATCGGCTGACCGGGGAGGTCAGAAGCGGGCGCGGATGGCCTCGCCGTGCGCCGGCAGCCGCTCGGCGTCCGCGAGGGCGACGATGCGGTCCGACACGGCCGCCAAGGCATCCGAGTCGTACTCGATGACCTGGATGGCCCGCACGAAGCTGTGCACCCCGAGCCCGCTGGTGAAGTGCGCGCACCCGCCGGTGGGCAGCACGTGGTTGGAGCCCGCCATGTAGTCCCCGAGCGAGACCGGCGAGTAGGGGCCCACGAAGATCGCCCCGGCGCTGGTGACCTGCTCGGCGACGGCCGCGGCGTCGACGGTCTGGATCTCGAGGTGCTCCGCGCCGTAGGCGTTGACGACCTCGAGGCCGTGCTCCAGGTTGTCGACGAGCACGATGGCCGACTGCGGCCCGGCGAGGGCCCGCATCACCCGCTCGGCGTTGGCGGTCGCCTCGACCCGGTCGCTCAGCTTTGACTCGACCGACCCCGCGAGCTCCACAGAGGTGGTGACGAGCACGGCCGCCGCCAACGGGTCGTGCTCGGCCTGGGAGACGAGGTCGGCGGCCACGTGGGTGGCATCGGCCGTGCCGTCGGCGAGGATCGCGATCTCTGTGGGCCCGGCCTCGGCGTCGATGCCGACCACACCGCGCACCAGCCGCTTGGCGGCCGCCACGTACACGTTCCCGGGACCGGTGATGACGTCGACGGGCTCGCACAGGGTCTCGCCGTCGGCCGGGCCTGCGCCAGCCGCCCCGAAGGCGAACATCGCGATGGCCTGAGCGCCGCCGACGGCGTACACCTCGTCGATGCCGAGGAGCCCGCAGGTCGCGAGCACGTCCGGTGAGGGGAGCCCGCCGTTGTCGCGCTGCGGCGGGGACGCCACGGCCAGTGAGCCGACACCCGCCGCCTGGGCGGCGACGACGTTCATGACGACCGACGACGGGTAGACGGCCAGGCCGCCGGGCACGTACAGGCCGACGCGTCGCACCGGCACCCACCGCTGGCGCACCTGCGCGCCCGGGGCCACCTCGACGGTGAAGTCGGCGGGGCGCTGCGCGGCGTGCACGGTGCGCACGCGGCTGATGGCCTCCTCCAGGGCGACGCGGACCAGCGGGTCGAGCCCGTGCACCGCAGCCTGGATGGCGTCCGCGGGGACGCGCAGGTGCTCGGGCCGCACGCCGTCGAAGCGCTCTGCCAGATCCCGCAGGGCCACCGCGCCATGTGCCCGCACTGCCGCCACGATCGGCGCCACCTGCTCGGTGGCGGCCTCGACGTCGAGCTCGGCACGGGGCAGGGTCTCGAGAAGCTCCCGCCGGGACATCGAACGACCGCGCAGGTCGATTCTGGAGATCATGGCCCGAGTTTAGTGTCGCGCGGGCGCCCCCGGCCGGGCAGGACCTCCTGCTGGACGACGGCGTGCCCGTCCATCAAGGATGATGGGCCTATGAGCACCTCGCGCACACCCGGTCACCGCGACGTCGTCCCGATCACCGACGAGTCGATCCGGCTGGGCCAGTTCCTCAAGCTCGCGGGCCTCGCCGACTCGGGCGCCCAGGCGCGCGAGCTCCTGGACGACGGCCTGGTGTTCGTCAACGGGGAGCCCGAGGACCGCCGCGGGCGCCAGCTCCGCCGGGCCGACCTGATCACCGTCGACCTTCCCGCCGGCGAGTTCCGCGCCATCGTCGGCTGATCCGGCTCAGCGCACGCTGCCCATGACGCGGTCCACGTCGACGTGGATCACCACGCGGGCCGGGTCGAACTCCAGGGTCCGGTACCGCCCGGCGTAGGCCTCGACGGCCTCGGCGATGTCCGCCGGGTCGTGCTCGACGGTCGCGGAGCCCTCGAGGGTGAGCCAGCGCCAGCCCTCGACCTGGCACAGCGCGACGCGTGCGGGCTCCCCCGCCGCTGCGGCCCGCTCGATGTTGCGGGCCTTGACCGAGGTGGCCTTCGTCGTGATGCGCGCCCGGCCCCGTGCGGCGTCCCACGTGAACGCGACCGGCACCACGTGCGGGCTCCCGTCCGCCCGCGTGGTCGTCAACGTGGCCAGGTGGCGGTCGGTGACGAAGGCGAGCTGCTCATCGGAGAGCGTCCTCATGACAGGCAGCCGGGGCCGAGGAGCGCCTTCAGGTCGCCGAAGAGCGACGGCGAGCGCTCCACCCGCAGGCCCGCGTCGAGCCGCATGACGGTGGTCAGGCCCGGCCGGGTCAGGCGCAGGTGCACCTCGTTGATGCCGGGGTGCGTCGAGAGGACCTCGCGCAGCCGCTCCACCACCGGCTGGGTGCACCGCGACTCGGGGAGCGTCACCACCACCGGGGCGTCCGCCACGGCCGACAGGTCCGGCAGCGTCACCTCCATGGCCTGGAGCTGCATGGTCTCGTCCCGTCGCCGCACCCGCCCGCGGACCACGATGACGGCGTCCTCGGCGAGCACCGTCGAGTAGGCGAGGTAGGTCTCGCCGAAGAACATGATCTCGACCGAGCCCTCGAGGTCCTCCAGCGTCACGGCCGCCCACGGGTTGCCCTGCTTGGACATCTTCCGCTGCAGGCTCGTGATGAGGCCCGCGACCACCACTGTCGACCCGTCGGGGCGCGCCTCGTCGGCGTTGAGCGTCGCGATCGACACGTCCGCGGCTGCGGACAGCACGTGCTCCAACCCGGACAGCGGGTGGTCGGAGACGTAGAGGCCGAGCATCTCGCGCTCGAACGCGAGGCGTTGCTTCTTGTCCCAGTCGGGCAGGTCGGGGATGACCACCGAGAAGCCCATGCTGTCGTCCTCGGCGCCCAGGTCGGCGAAGAGGTCGAACTGCCCCTCGGCCTCCTTGCGCTTGACCCCGATCACCGAGTCGACGGCCTGCTCGTGGACGAGCAGCAGGGCGCGTCGCGGGTGGCCCAGGGAGTCGAACGCGCCCGCCTTGATCAACGACTCGATGGTCCGCTTGTTGCAGACCACGGCAGGCACCTTGTCGAGGAAGTCGATGAACGACGAGAAGGCGCCCTTCTCCTCGCGGGTGCGCACGATCGCGTCGACGACGTTCGCGCCGACGTTGCGCACGGCCGTGAGACCGAACCGGATGTCGCCGCCCACAGCCGTGAAGTTGGCCGCCGAGGAGTTGACGTCGGGCGGGAGCACCGTGATGCCCATGTGTCGGCACTCGCCGAGGTACAGCGCCGACTTGTCCTTGTCGTCCTTCACGGACGTCAGCAGCGCGGCCATGTACTCGACCGGGTAGTTGGCCTTGAGGTAGGCGGTCCAGTACGAGATGACGCCGTACGCGGCGGAGTGCGCCTTGTTGAACGCGTAGTCCGAGAACGGCAGCAGGATGTCCCACAGCGTCTTGACCGCGGCCATCGAGAAGCCGCGTTCCTTCATGCCGTTCGAGAAGCCCTCGAACTGCTTGTCCAGCTCGGACTTCTTCTTCTTGCCCATCGCGCGGCGCAGGATGTCGGCCTGTCCGAGCGAGTAGCCGGCGACGCGCTGCGCGATCGCCATGACCTGCTCCTGGTACACGATCAGGCCGTACGTCGTGCCGAGGATGTCCTCGAGGGCCTCGGCCAGCTCGGGGTGGATCGGCGTGACCTCTTGCGAGCCGTTCTTGCGCAACGCGTAGTTGGTGTGCGAGTTCGCGCCCATCGGACCTGGCCGGTAGAGGGCGCCGACGGCGGAGATGTCCTCGAAGTTGTCGGGGCGCATGAGCCGCAGCAAGGACCGCATGCCGCCGCCGTCGAGCTGGAACACGCCCAGGGTGTCGCCGCGCCCGAGCAGCTCGTACGTCTTGCGGTCCGTGAGCTCGAGCTCCTCGAGCACCACCGGGTCCTTGCCGTTCATCACGATGTTCTCGAGCGCGTCGTCGAGGATCGTCAGGTTGCGCAGCCCCAGGAAGTCCATCTTGATCAGGCCGAGGCCCTCGGACGTCGGGTAGTCGAACTGCGTGATGACGGCGCCGTCCTGCGGGCGGCGCATGATCGGGATGATGTCGATCAGCGGGTCGCTCGACATGATGACGCCGGCGGCGTGCACGCCCCACTGGCGCTTCAGGCCCTCGATGCCCTTGGCCAGCTCGACGACGCGCTGCGCGTCCGGGTCGGAGGCGTGGACCTGGCGGAACTCCTCCGCCTCGTTGTACCGCTTGTCGGACGGGTCGAAGATGCCCGTCAGGCTGATGTCCTTGCCCATGATCGCGGGCGGCATCGCCTTGGTGAGCTTCTCCCCCATCGCGAACGGCATGCCGAGCAGGCGCGCCGAGTCCTTGAGGGCCTGCTTGGCCTTGATGGTCCCGTACGTGACGATCTGCGCGACGCGGTCCTCGCCGTACTTCTGCGTCACGTAACGGATGACCTCGCCGCGCCTGCGCTCGTCGAAGTCGACGTCGAAGTCAGGCATCGAGACGCGGTCGGGGTTGAGGAACCGCTCGAAGATCAGGCCGTGCTGCAGCGGGTCCAGGTCGGTGATCTTCATGGCGTAGGCCGCCATCGAGCCCGCGCCCGAGCCACGGCCCGGCCCCACCCGGATGCCGTTCGCCTTGGCCCAGTTGATGAAGTCGGCGACCACGAGGAAGTACCCCGGGAAGCCCATCTGGGTGATGACCTCGGTCTCGTAGACCGCCTGCTTGCGCACCGCGTCGGGGATGCCCGCCGGGTACCGGTGGTGCAGGCCGGCCTCGACCTCCTTGATGAACCAGCTGGTCTCGTCCTCGCCCGGGGGCACGGGGTAGTTCGGCATGTAGTTCGCCGAGGTGTTGAACGAGACCTCGCACTGCTCCGCGATCAGCAGCGTGTTGTCGCACGCCTCGGGGTGCTCGGCCCAGATGCGCCGCATCTCCTGGGCCGACTTCACGTAGTAGCCGTCGCCGTCGAACTTGAAGCGGTCCGGGTCAGCGAGCGTCGAGCCGGAGTTGATCGCGAGCAGCGCCTCCTGGGACGCGCTGTCCTCCTGGCGGACGTAGTGCAGGTCGTTCGTCGCGACCAGGGGGGCGCCGATCGTCTCCGAGAGCCGCAGCAGGTCCTTGAGGACCCGGGTCTCGATGTCGATCCCGTGGTCCATCAGCTCGATGTAGAAGTAGTCCTTGCCGAAGATGTCCTGCAGCTCCCCGGCGACCCGCACCGCCTCGTCCCACTGGCCCAGGCGCAGGCGGGTCTGGATCTCGCCTGAGGGGCAGCCCGACGTGGCGATCAGCCCGGAGCCGTAGGTCTGCAGCAGGTCGCGGTCCATGCGGGGCCACTTGCCCATCTGGCCCTCGAGGGACGCGAGCGAGCTGGCCCGGAACAGGTTGTGCAGGCCCTCGTTGTTGCGGGCCAGGAGGGTCATGTGGGTGTACGCGCCACGCGCGGAGACGTCGTCCGCCTCCTGGCCCTGGACCCCGAACCGCACGCGGGTCTGGTCGAAGCGGCTCGTGCCGGGCGTCACGTACGCCTCGACGCCGATGATCGGCTTGACCCCGGCGGCCGTGCCCTTGGACCAGAAGTCGAAGGCGCCGAACAGGTAGCCGTGGTCGGTGGTCGCGATGGCCGGCTGGCCCTGGCGCACCACCTCGGCGAACAGGTCCCCCAGGCGGGCCGCGCCATCGAGCATCGAGTACTCGGTGTGTGCGTGGAGATGGACGAAGTCAGCCCCGGGTGATGCCATGCGGGCCAGTCTAGGTGCCGCCGGGGACACCCCCGGCGGGGTCAGCGGTAGCCGTCGCGCAGGGTGGCGAGCGCCGCGGAGAGATCCTCGGGGTACTCGCTGGAGACCTCGAGCCAGTCGCCGCTGGTCGGGTGCGTGAACCCGAGCCGGACGGCGTGCAGCCACTGCCGGGACAGCGAGACGCGTGCCGCCAGCGCCGGGTCGGCCCCATACGTGAGGTCTCCCACACACGGGTGCCGCAGCGCCGAGAAGTGCACCCGGATCTGGTGCGTCCGGCCGGTCTCCAGGTGGACCTCGACGAGCGAGGCGGCCGGCAGCATCTCGAGCACCTCGTAGTGCGTGATCGAGGGCTTGCCGTCGGCCACGACCGCGAACCGCCAGTCCGAGCTGGGGTGCCGGCCGATGGGCGCGTCGATGGTGCCCGTGGTGGGCTCCGGATGGCCCTGCACGAGTGCGTGGTAGACCTTCTCGACGGTGCGCTCCTTGAACGCCCGCTTGAGCACGGTGTACGCGTGCTCGCTCTTGGCCACGACCATGAGCCCCGACGTGCCGGCGTCCAGACGGTGCACGATGCCCTGCCGCTCGGCGGGGCCCGACGTCGAGACGCGGTAGCCGGCCGCGACGAGCGCGCCCACGACGGTCGGCCCGGTCCACCCGGGCGACGGGTGCGCCGCCACGCCCACGGGCTTGTCGATCACGACCAGGTCGTCGTCGTCGTAGACCACGCGCATGCCGGGCACCGGCTCGTGGGTGATGTCGGCGAAGGACTCGACGCGCTCCGGCTCGGGCAGCTCCACCTCGAGCCAGGCGCCGGGCAGCAGCCGGTCGGACTTGCCGACCTCCTTGCCGTCGAGGCGCACCGAACCAGCGGCGGCCAGCTCGGCTGCGCGGGTGCGGGAGAGGCCGAGCAGCCGGGCGATCGCGGCGTCGACCCGCTCGCCGGCCAGGCCGTCGGGGACGGGCATCGCGCGGGTCTCAGCCATCGTCGCGGCCCTCCCGGGGGGTGCGCACGCCCGAGGCCCCAGGATCGGCGCCGAGGCTCTCGCCTCCACTGCCGAGGTCCGCGTGCCGCGGCCCCTCGCCTTCCGCCGGTCCAGGGTCTGTGTCGCCGTCGCCCTCCGCGCCGGGCCCGCTGTCCCGCGTCCCGTCGATCTGGATGCCCCGGATCGCCAGGATCATGATGAGCCCGGCGGCGACGACGATCGCGATGTCGGCGACGTTGCCGACGAACAGGTCCCCGTAGGCGATGAAGTCCACGACGTGCCCGCGGGCGAAACCGGGAGCGCGGAACACTCGGTCGCCGAGGTTGCCCAGCGCGCCGCCGAGCAGCAGCCCCAGGGCGAGCGCCCACCCCGTGGACCCCAGCCGCCGCGAGGCGCGGACGATGACGACCACCACACCCGTCGCGACGAGGGTGAGCACCCACGTCATGCCTGTCGCGATCGACAGGGCGGCGCCCGGGTTGAACAGCAGCCGCAGGCTCAGCAGGTCGCCCAGCACCGGCACCGGCTCACCCTCCACGAGGGTGACCAGCACCCACGCCTTCGTGGCCTGGTCGACCACGAGGACAGCGAGCGTCAGAGCGATCAGAAGCAGAAGAAGACGACGCCGGCGCGCCCCACCCGGAGGTGGGGAGGCCGGCGTCGTCTCAGAGGTCGTGGGCACCCGCAGGAGTCTACGGGTGGCTCACCGACGTTCTTCGCGCTGCTTGCACTCCACGCACAGCGTGGCGCGGGGGAAAGCCTCCACCCGCGCCTTGCCGATCGCCAAGGCGCAGGACTCGCACGTGCCGAAGGTTCCCGCGGTGATGCGGGCCAGGGCATGCGCGGTCTGTGCCAGGAGGTCTCGCGTGTTGTTCACCAGGGTGAGCTCGTGCTCACGCTCGAGCGCGCTCGATCCCGAGTCAGCCTGGTCATCCCCTGCTCCGTCGCCGGAGTTCCGCAAAAGATCCGAGAGCTCGGCGTCTGCTGCCGAGAGCTCGGAGGTAAGTCGCGCGACGTCGCTCATGAGCTCGTCGGCGACAGCACGCACATCTCGGACCGACCACGGCTTCTCACCGTCACGCACGGGGAAAAGTCGGACCGCCTTCGCGAGATCCAACTCCCCCTGCGATGTCGTCCCCCTGCTGAGTGAGTCGTTGATGGCCACTGGCGCACCTCTCTGTGGAAGTCACGCGAGACTATGCGCGTTGCCCATGACGCACAACACACCGCGGGAGGCATAGCCTCACCGCGGTGTGTTGTCCAACGAAAGCGCAGGTCAGACGGCTCGTGAGCCCCCTCCGGGCTGAGCGTTCTGTCCACTGCGGGGCGGCAGCGCGCTGCCCCGGTTGTCCAGGTCGCCGAGGAGGTTCTCGAGGTAGCTCTTGAGGCGCGTGCGGTAGTCCCGCTCGAACACCCGGAGCTCGTCGATCTTGCGCTCGAGGAGCGAGCGCTCCTGCTCGAGCTGCCCGAGCGTGCGGGACGACGTCTCCTCCGCCTCGCGGACGATGCGGCTGCTCTGCGCCTTGGCCTCGGCGATGAGCCGGTCGCTCTCCTCCTGGCCGCTCTTGACGTAGTCGTCGTGGAGCTTCTGCGCCAGCGCGAGCATCCCCGTGGCCGACTCCGGCTCGTTGGGACGCTGCGGGCTCACCGGGGCGACGGCCACGGGGGCCGGGGCCGCCGGGGCGGGCGCCGGCTGCGGCTCGGGGGTCGGCTCGGGCTTCGGCGCCGGGGCGGCCTGCTGAGCGCCTGCCCGGCTGAGCTCGGCGATGCGTCGCTCGGCTGCCGCGAGCTTCGTCTTGAGGTCCTCGTTCTCGGTCTGCAGGTCACGCAGGGTGTTGACGACCTCGTCGAGGAAGTCGTCGACCTCGTCCTGGTCGTACCCCTCGCGGAACTTCGTCGCCTGGAACTTCTTGTTCAGGACGTCGTCTGCTGTCAGCAGTGCCATCGTCGTCACCTCTTCGGTCGAACTTGGTCTAGCCGGTGGGCAGTCACCGACCACCTCGGCTCACGGTAGCGGACATTGAGGCGGTCGCATGCGACCCGCCACGCACTGCTCACACCTCGGGCGCCCTGCTCGCCCGTGTCGAGGTGGTTCGCGCACACATCGATAACACGATCGGCGGTCACAGCGCGGACAGCACAGACATCAGCACGGTGCAGGCGAGCATCAGGATCAAGAACGCCAGGTCGAGGCGCACCGTTCCCAACGACAGCGGCGGCACGACGCGACGGATTGCCCGCAGCGGCGGGTCCGTCACGGTGTACGTCGCCTCCGCGATGACGAGCATGACGCCGCTCGGGCGCCATTCCCGCGCGAAGAACTGCACCCAGTCCAGCACGAGCCGGGCGAGGAGCAGGAGGAAGAAGACGAGGACGACCAGGTACAGGACGTCGGCGATCAGCCTCACGCGTCAGCTCTGGTTGAAGAAGCCCGCGGGGGCGGGCTCGGCAGGCTGCTCGTCGCCCGTGACCTCGACGTGGGCCGGCGACAGCAGGAACACCTTGTTGGTGACGCGCTCGATCGCCCCGTGCAGCCCGAAGATCAGGCCCGCGGAGAAGTCGACCAGGCGCTTCGCGTCGGCGTCGTCCATGTCGGAGAGGTTCATGATGACCGGCGTGCCCTCGCGGAACGCCTCGCCGATCTTCCGCGCGTCGTTGTAGGCGCGCGGGTGGATCGTCGTGATGCGCCGGAGCTCGCCGGTCGAGGGCGCGGGCTGCGCGACCCTCACCGCGGGCCGGTGAAGCGGCGTGACCTGAGCCTCGTACTCCTGCGGCACCGTAGCCTCCAGCTCGTCGTACTCGTCGACGTACTCCTCGTGCTCGCCTCGTTCGTCGGCGAGGCCGAGGTACAGCATCGTCTTGCGCAGCGCTCCGGCCATCGCGTTCTCCTCATCCCCACGGGACTGTCTCTTCCCTGCATTCGACGCTAGCAAGGAGCCCGCCCCGACCTGGCGCGACACGCGCGGGCCGTCCGGATTACCCGGACCTCACCCGGCGAGCCGGACCACGCCGGCGAACCGGCCGGTGGGGCGCCCCTCCGCCGAAGCACGACGGTGCGAGTAAAGCCGCTCATCGGTGAACGTGCACGTCGAGACGCGTGACACGGCGCGCACCCCGGCACGGGCGAGCTCCCCGGCGACCCCGGCGCCCAGGTCCACGCCCGGCGTCCCCCACCGGGTCACGGCCCATGCCTCGGGGACGACGGCCGCCACGTCGGCTCGCATCTGCTCGGGCACCTCGTAGGCGCCCCCGCTGATGCAGGGCCCGACGGCCGCGCGCATCCGCCCGGCGTCGGCTCCCCGCGCCAGCATCGCGTCGACAGCGGCCCGGACGACCCCTGCCACCAAGCCCGCGCGTCCGGCGTGCACCGCCGCGACGAGCCCGGCCTGCGCGTCCGCGAGGAGCAGCGGGACGCAGTCGGCCACGTACACCGCCACCGCGTGCCGCGGCGAGCCGGCGACGATCGCGTCCCCCTCGCCCGCGGCGCCCCCGGCGTCCGCGCTGCCGGCCTCGTCGAGCACACGGACCGTCGCGCCGTGCACCTGCTCCCCGAACACGACGGGGGCGCCGGCCCACTCCGCGACGAGCCCGCGGTTCGCCAGGACGTCGGCGGGCCGGTCCCCGACGTTGAGCCCCACGTTGAGGCTCCCCCAGGGGGCGCCCGACATCCCGCCGGCCCGGGTGGTGAACCCGGCCCGCACCCCGGGGCCGAGGTCGACCTCGAGGACGGGGATCACCGGCATCGCCTACTTGAGGAAGTCGGGGACGTCCAGCTCCTCGGCGCCGCGGCGGGAGTGGTCCTCCTCGAAGATCTGCGGCACCTCGAGCTGGCCCGTGCTCGGAGCGGGCGCGGGCGCCTCGGACGCGAGGAACACCGGGACGGGAGCCGCGGCCGGGGCGGCGGGGCGGGTCGGCGACCCGACGCGCACGACGTCCTCGTCCGGGTCGACCGGCCGGGGCTGGGCCACGGCGTGCGTGGGGACCGCAGCCGGCCGCGGGGCGCCGGACGCCGAGCCGCTCACCTGGCCGAGGCCCCGGTTGTCACGCCGGACCACGGGAGCACCGCCGTCGAAGCCGGCGGCGATGACGGTGACCCGCACCTCGTCGCCGAGGGCGTCGTCGATGACCGCGCCGAAGATGATGTTCGCCTCGGGGTGCGCGGCCTCCTGCACCAGGCGTGCGGCCTCGTTGATCTCGAACAGCCCCAGGTCGGAGCCACCCTGGATGGACAGCAGCACGCCGTGCGCGCCGTCGATGCTGGCCTCGAGCAGCGGCGAGGAGATCGCGAGCTCGGCCGCCTGCACGGCGCGGTCGTCACCGCGCGCGGAGCCGATGCCCATGAGCGCGGACCCGGCCCCCTGCATCACGGACTTGACGTCCGCGAAGTCGAGGTTGATCAGGCCAGGGGTGGTGATGAGGTCGGTGATGCCCTGGACGCCGGACAGCAGCACCTGGTCGGCGGAGTGGAAGGCGTCGAGCACCGAGACCGAGCGGTCGGATATCGACAGCAGCCGGTCGTTGGGGATGACGATGAGCGTGTCGACCTCGGCGCGCAGCGCGTCGATGCCGGAGTCGGCCTGCACCGAGCGACGACGGCCCTCGAAGGTGAAGGGCCGGGTGACGACGCCGATGGTCAGCGCGCCGAGCGAACGTGCGATGCGGGCAACGACCGGCGCGCCGCCGGTGCCGGTGCCGCCGCCCTCGCCCGCGGTCACGAACACCATGTCGGCGCCGCGCAGCACGTCCTCGATCTCCTCGGCGTGGTCCTCGGAGGCCTTCTTGCCCACCTCGGGGTCGGCGCCGGCGCCGAGCCCGCGCGTGAGCTCGCGGCCCACGTCGAGCTTCACGTCGGCGTCGGACATCAGCAGAGCCTGGGCGTCGGTGTTGATCGCGATGAACTCGACACCCTTGAGGCCGACCTCGATCATGCGGTTGACGGCGTTGACGCCCCCACCCCCGATGCCGACGACCTTGATGACGGCCAGGTAGTTCTGCGGAGCTGCCACAGTGGGTGCCTCTCGTTGTGCGCCGGGACGTGCACGGCTGAGGCGATGTGACCGCCACGGCCGAACCTTCACCCTCAAGTTGAGGGTTATAGTTATGTCATTTTCTCTCTAGCTCGTGACGCTATGTGCGCCGGGCGCCGCGATCAACGACCTCGCCGCGCGTGTCGGCCACGATCCCAGGTGATCTGGCTCGTCGCCTGTCCAACCGGGCTCACTTGGTGATCGGCAACGTCGGAGCGGACACGTCGAAGACGCTGGCGCCCGCGCTCTCCGGCGCCGCCCGCAGCGCGCCCAGCACGGCGACCTTCAACGCCGTGTCCTGCCCGCTCCCCCAGTCCACCCGCGCGCCGTCGCGCAGCGCCATGGTGACGGTGTCCTGCGACTGCGCGGAGACCTCCGCCACCTCGGCCAGGAGCTCGGGAGGCAGCCCTTCGAGCACCGTGAGCACCGCCGCCAGGGTGCGCGCCTCGCCCACGGGGACCTGCGCGACGGGCAAGCCGTCCGGCGCCACATCGACCCGGCCGACCTGCACCCCCTCCATGTCGACCAGCGCGAAGCCCGGCGCGCCCGCGTCCGGCGCCTCGTCCGGCTGCTCGGGCACGGCCGCCACCGGCTCCCGCGACACCAGCTCGATGTGCAGGCCGCGGGGCCACGCCCGGCTCACCTGCGCCTCCCGGACCCCGGGCACGTCGAGGACGTCGCGCCGCAGGCCGACCGTGTCGAGCCGCGGCAGGGGGGTCGTGCCCCGCTCGGCGACGACCTCCCGCACCTGGTCCACCGCCACCACCGTCCCCGCGCCGGCGACGGTGACCTGGGCCTGGTCGAGCTGGAACACCGGCGACCACAGCAGCAGCCACGCCGTCGCAGCGACGGCCACCACGGCGCCCGCCGCCACGAGGACGTCCCGGCGCGCCAGGCGACGCCGGGCCCTGGCACGCTCCGCGAACCGTGCGGCCGAGCTCATCGAGACGACCGAGGGCCGCACGGGGAGAGCCGTCCCACGACGGCCCGCGGCGTAGGTCGTGACGGTCGGCTCGCCCGGCGCCGCGCCCGAGCGGGCCGACGGCGTCGCCGACCCGCCGCCAGGCTTCGACCGGCCAGGGGCAGCAGGGCGGCCGACACCCGGCTGCTGGCCCGATCGCGGGGCGGGCTCGCCGCCGGACGGCGTGGCCGCTGGCGGAGCGGACGGCGCCGGCGGGAGCGCCGGGCGCGGCCGCTCAGGCGCGCGAGGAGCCGCCGGACGCGCGGTGCGGCCCGGCGCCGGTGGTCTCGGGCGCTGCGGCGTCATGCGTCCTGCGGGCCTTCCGCCTCGGGCGCCGGCGCCTCGCGCTCGGCCAGCGCGGCGAGCACCACCGCGCCCAGCTCGGTGACGTCGCCCGCGCCGACCGTCAGCAGCAGGTCGCCCGCGCGCGCCTCGGCTGCCAGCGCACGCGCGGCGACGTGCCGGTCGGGGACGAAGCGCGCACGACCGGCGGTCGGCACCGCATCGGCCACGAGGGCGCCGGTGACCGCCGGGTCCACGTCCTCCCGTGCCGCGTACACGTCGGTCACCACGACGACGTCCGCGAGGTCGAGCGCCGTCCCGAACTCGGCGGCGAACGCCCGGGTGCGTGAGAAGAGGTGGGGCTGGAAGACGACGAGCACGCGCCCCTCGCCCGCGACCGTCCGCGCGGCCCGCAGCAGCGCGGCGACCTCCGTCGGGTGGTGGGCGTAGTCGTCCACCACGCGCACCCCGGCGGCCTCGCCGCGCGCCTCGAACCGGCGCCCGGTGCCTCGGAACCCGGCCAGGCCCTCGGCCGCCTGCTCGGCAGAGGCGCCCGTCCGACGGGCAGCGACGAAGGCGGCGGCAGCGTTCAGCGCGTTGTGCTCGCCCGGCACCGTCAGGCTCAGGTCGGCGTCGCCGATCGTCGGGTCGGTCGAGCGCAGCCGGACGCTCCACCGGCCGTCGCGCAGTCCGAGCGGCTCGACGACGACGTCGGAGGCCGGGCCGCGCCCGTAGGTGACGACGTCCACCCCCCGCGCCGCGAGGCCATCACGCACGCGGTCCACGAGGCGGGAGGCCCCGGCGTCGTCCGCGCACGCGACGAGCAGCCCACCGTCCCGGACGCGGCCCGCGAACGCGACGAACGCGTCGTCGAAGGCCTCGCGGGTGCCGTAGTGGTCCAGGTGGTCGGGCTCGACGTTGGTCACGACGGCGACGTCCGGCGAGTACGCCAGGAACGACCCGTCCGACTCGTCGGCCTCGGCCACGAACGCCCGGCCGGCGCCTGCCCGGCTGCCGCCGAGCGAGCCCTCGGCGGACAGCACGTCCCCGCCGATCGCGAACGACGGGTCGAGGCCGGCGTGCACCAGCGCGGTGGCGATCATCGCCGAGGTCGTCGTCTTGCCGTGCGCGCCCGCGACCGCGACCGCCTCGCGGCCGCTCATGAGGGCGGCCAGCGCCTCGGAGCGGTGCAGCACCCGCACGCCGCGCTCCCGCGCCCTGGCCAGCTCGGGATTGGACTCCCGGACCGCCGTCGAGACGACGACGGTGTCGACGTCCTCCACATGCGCGGCGTCGTGGCCGACCCACACCCGCGCCCCCGCCGAGCGGAGGCTGTCGAGCGCAGGGCCGTCCTTCGCGTCGGACCCGCTGACCGGCAGCCCCGCCGCGACCAGCAGCCCGGCGATCGCCGACATGCCCGCGCCCCCGATGCCGACCAGGTGCACCCGGCCGAGGCCCGCGAGCCCGACCTCGCCGGCCACCGCGCCGTCCGCCACCGTGTCGCCCGCGACCGCGCCGCCGTCGACCGGCGGCAGGTGCGCCTCGACGAGGTCCGCGACCCGCGCGGCCCCGTCACGCAGCCCGACCGACGCGGCGGCCTCCCCCATCTGCTCGCGCGCCGCGGCGGCCCCCTCGCCGATGAGCAGCGGGAACAGGTGCTCGACGAGCCATCCAGGCGTCAGGTCGGCGTCGGCGACCAGCAGCCCGCCGCCCGCCGCGACCACCGGCGCGGCGTTGAGCCGCTGCTCGCCGTTGCCCACGGGCAGCGGGACGTACACGGCGGGCAGGCCCAGGGCGGCGAGCTCGCTGACCGTCCCGGCGCCCGCGCGCCCCACCACCACGTCGGCGACGGCCAACGCGTGCTGCATCTCCGAGAGGTACTCGTGGACGTGGTAGTGCTCGCCGCCCGGCAGCGGCGCCACGACGTCGCGCACCTCGTCCCCCTTGCCCGCGCCGGCCAGGTGCAGCACCTGCACCCCGGCGTCGAGCAGCTCCGCCGCGACCCGGACCATCGCGCGGTTCAGGCTCAGGGCGCCCAGGGAGCCGCCGGTCACGACGAGCGTGGTCCGCCCGGGGTCGATCCCCAGCCGCTCGGCGGCCGCCACGCGGGTCGCCTCGGCGTCGCGGGCCCGGTCGGCGACGAGGGCGGCGATCTCCGGCCGCAGGGGCAGGCCGGTGACCTGGGCCCCGGGCAGGGAGGTGCCGGGGAACGTGACGGCGACGTCCGCCGCCCACCGCGACCCCAGGCGGTTGGCGAGGCCCGCACGGGCGTTCTGCTCGTGCACCACCACGGGCACGTGGCGGCTGCGGGCCGCCAGGTAGGCCGGGGTGGAGACGTAGCCGCCGAAGCCGATCACGACCTGCGCGCCCGTCTCGTCGATCACGTCGCCGGCGGTGCGCACCGCGTCGCGCAGCCGGGCGGGCAGCATGGCCCACTCGGCCGTGGGGCGGCGCGGCAGCGGCACGCGTGGCACGAAGGCGAGCGGGAGCCCGCGCTCGGGGACGAGCCGGGACTCGAGCCCCGACTCGGTGCCGAGCACCGTGAGCCGGATCTGCGGGTCACGCCTGCGCAGCTCCTCCGCGACGGCGAGCAACGGGTTCACGTGCCCCGCCGTGCCACCGCCCGCCAGCAGCACCGACCGCACACCCTTGCGACTGCCCACGCGTTCCTCAGCTCCCTCGTCTGTCGATTCGTCCTGCCGGTCCACCACGGTCTCACCCACGGGTCCGGCCGATCACCGCGAGCGACCGGCGCACCACGGACGGCCTCGCGGCCAGCGCCTCGGGCGCCCCCGGCTCCCCCCGGGCGAACGACATGACGATGCCGATCGCCGCCATCGTGGTGATCAGCGCCGAGCCGCCGGCCGAGACGAGCGGCAGGGGCACCCCGATGACGGGCGCCAGGCCGATCACCACCGCGATGTTCACGAGCGCCTGCCCGATCACCCAGCACACGATGGCGCCTGTGGCCACCTGCACGAACGGGTCCTGGTGGCGGCGGATCACGCGGAACATCGCCAGGGCGATGAGCGCGAACAGGCCCAGCACCAGCAGCGTTCCGACCAGCCCCAGCTCCTCGCCCAGGATCGCGAAGATGAAGTCGTTGTGCGCCTCCGGCAGGTAGGACCACTTCTCGCGGCTGGCGCCCAGCCCGATCCCGGTCCAGCCGCCGGTGGCGAGCCCCCAGCCGCCGTGCAGGGTCTGGTAGCAGTCGCTCGTGGGGTCGCAGTCGTCGCTGAGCCACGCGAAGATCCGGGCGACGCGGTTCTGGCTGGTGATCGCGAGCATCCCCGCGGCGAGCACCGCCATCCCGACGGCCACGCTGAACATCCGCAGCGGGACGCCCGCGATGAACATGGCGCCACCGACCAGCAGCATCATCACCAGGGCCGTGCCCAGGTCGTGCCCGAGCAGGACGAGTCCGATCATCAGCCCGCCCACCGGCACCGCGGGGATCAACGCGTGCTTCCACTCCCGCAGCAGCGGACGCTTGCGCGCCAGCACCACGCCCAGCCAGAGGGACAGGGCGAGCTTGACGGCCTCGGACGGCTGCATGGACAACGAGCCAATCGCGATCCAGTTCCGGTTGCCGCCCACGGCGTCGGCGCCGAGCGGGCTGAACACCGCGAGCTGCAGCAGCGCGGCGAGGCCCAGCAGCGGCCAGGCCGCCTTCTTGTACAGGCTCGTGGGCAGCCGCGAGGCCACCCACAGGACGGGCAGGCCCATCAGCGCGTACTGCGCCTGGGTGAAGAACACCGCGTAGGGCGACCGGCCCGCCGCCAAGGACTCCACGCTTGAGCTGGACAGGACCATGACCAGGCCGAGCACCACGAGCAGGGCGGTGGCGCCTGTGAGCACGTAGTAGCTGGTGACGGGGCTGTTCCAGGCCAGCAGCCGAGCAGCCGACGGCTCCACGGCGCGCTGCTGGCCTGTCCGGGGCTGCGACGCGAGCGAACCGGGTGGCTTCTGCGTCACCATGTCGGCCTCAGTCCGCGTCGCGGCTCAGGGCGCGCACCGCCGCGGCGAACGAGTCCCCCCGCTCGGCGTACGAGCGGAACTGGTCCATCGACGCGCTGGCGGGCGCGAGCACCACGCTGGCCGGCCCCGGCCGCACCGCGGCGGCGAGCCTGCGCGCCTCTTCGACGGCTCGGTTCATCACCGTCCCAGTGTCACCGGGATCCACCCGAGCCACGGGAACCTCCGGCGCGTGTCGGGCGAGCGCCCCGGCGAGCGGCTCGGGGTCCACGCCGATGAGCACGACCCCGGCGAGCCGGTCCTTGCGGGCCTGCACCAGCTCATCGAACGTCGCGCCCTTGGCGAGGCCGCCGGCGACCCACACGACGCTGCCCGGCTCGAACCCCGCGAGGGAGGCCGCGGCGGCGTGGGCGTTGGTGGCCTTCGAGTCGTCGACCCAGCGCACGCCATCGACCTCCGCGACGACCGCCGAGCGGTGCTCGCCCGCGGCGAACCCGCGCAGCCCGTCCCGCACCGCGGCCGGGGAGCACCCGTGGGCGAGCGCCAAGGCGGCGGCCGTGAGCGCGTCCTGGACGAGGTGCGGGGGGACCCCGTCAGGGCCGGCCAGGTGCGCCAGATCGGCGAGCGTCCCGAGCTCGGCCGCGTGGGTGTGCCGCTGCGGGGTGAAGCCCCGGTCCACGAGCACGTCCTCGACCACGCCGAGCTGCCCGACGCCGGGTGTCCCGAGCGTCACGCCGATCGCCCGTGCGCCCTCCTCCACGTCGGCGTCCCGCACCAGCTGCTCGGTGAGCGGGTCGGCCAGGTTGTAAACGCACGCGACCTGCGCGCGCTCGTACACGCGCCCCTTGTCCGCGGCGTACGCCTCGAAGGACCCGTGCCAGTCGAGGTGGTCGGGCGCGACGTTGAGCACCGCCGCGGCCTGCGCGGACATTGAGTGCGTGAAGTGCAGCTGGAAGCTCGAGAGCTCGACGGCGATCACGTCGAGGGAGGGATCGGTCACGACCTGCGCCAGCGGGGTGCCGACGTTCCCGGCGGCGACGGCGTGCTCCCCGCCGGCCCGCAGCATCGACGCCAGCATGCCGACGGTCGTGGTCTTGCCGTTGGTGCCGGTGACCGCCAGCCAGGGCGCGGGCCCGCGCCCGCCCGGTCGGTCCACCCGAAGGCGCCACGCGAGCTCGACCTCGCTCCACACGGGGACGCCGCGGTCGACCGCCGCCGCGAGCAGCGGGTTCGACGGGGGCCAGCCGGGCGATGCCACCACCACGTCCACGCCGTCGAGCCCGCCGTCCGCGACGAAACCCTCGACGTCGCGCACGTCGGCCCGCTCCGCGCGCTCGTCGACCGTGGTCACGACCGCCCCCCGCTCGAGCAGCGCATCACGCGCCGCCCGCCCGGAGACGCCCAGCCCGGCGACCAGCACCCGGGCCCCGTCCAGCTCCTGGAGGTCGCCGAACGGCACTAGCCCGTCACCCATTCCGCGTAGAACACACCGATGCCGAGCGCCACGAACAGGCCGGCGATGATCCAGAACCGGATCACGATCGTGACCTCGCCCCAGCCGGAGAGCTCGAAGTGATGATGCAGCGGGGCCATCTTGAACACCCGTTTGCCGGTCATCTTGAAGAAGCCGATCTGGATCACGTCGGAGAGCACGATCAGCACGAAGAGGCCGCCGATGATCGCGGCGAGGATCTCCGTGCGGGACAAGATCGACAGCCCGGCGAGGGCGCCGCCCAGGGCCAGCGACCCGGTGTCGCCCATGAAGATCTGGGCGGGGCTCGCGTTCCACCACAGGAAGCCGAAGCAGGCGCCGGTGATGGACGCGGCGACCACGGCGAGGCTCATGGGGTCGCGGACCTCGTAGCAGCGCGGGCCCGCCGAGCTCAACAGCTGGCAGCTCTGGTTGAACTGCCAGACGCCGACCAGCACGTACGAGCCGAACACGATGAGCGAGACGCCGGTCGCGAGCCCGTCGAGCCCGTCGGTGAGGTTGACGGCGTTGGACCAGGCCGTGATGAGGAAGTTCGCCCAGATGACGAACAGCACCATGCCGAGTGTGACCCCGGCGAAGGCCAGGTCCAGATTGGTGTCGCGGATGAACGAGATCTTGGTGGACGCCGGGGTGCGGAACGCCTCGTTGGGGAACTGCAGTGCCGCGAGGGCGAAGGTCACACCCACCACGCCCTGGCCCAGGAACTTCCACCGCGCCTTGAGGCCGAGGCTGCGCTGCCGGGAGATCTTGATGAAGTCGTCGAGGAAGCCCACGATGCCCAGGCCGGTCATGAGGTACAGCACCAGGACCGCGGAGACGGTGGGCAGCTGCCCGGTCGCGAGCAGGCCCCCGCCCCAGCCGAGCAGCGTGGCGCCGATGATGACGACACCGCCCATGGTGGGGGTCCCACGCTTGGTGAAGTGCGCGGTGGGCCCGTCCTGCCGGATGAACTGGCCGTACTGCTTCTTGACGAGGAAGCGGATGAACAGCGGCGTGCCGAGCAGCGCGATCAGCATCGACAGGCCGCCCGAGATCAGGACGGCCCTCATGACGCGGCCACCTGCCCGCCGGCGATGAGCCGGTCGCCCAGGCGCCAGAGCCCGGCGCCGTAGGAGGACTTCACCAGCACGACGTCGCCCGCGCGGAGCTCGTCGTCGAGGAACCGCGCGGCGGACTCGATGTCGTCTGCCACGGCGATCTCGTCGCCCCACGACCCCTCGCGGTTCGCGCCGTCGCGGATCGGGCGGGCGCCCTCCCCCACGACGACGGTGAGCGCGATGTTGAGCCGCACGGCCAGCCGCCCGATGGCGTCGTGGGCCTCGCGGGCGTCCTCGCCGAGCTCGAGCATCTCCCCGAGCACCGCGATCGACCGCCGGTCGCGGCCTGCGACCACGGCCAGCGCCTTGAGGGCCGCCTGCATCGAGTCGGGGTTGGCGTTGTAGGAGTCGTCGATGACGGTCACGCCGTCGGGGCGGTCGACCACGTGCATGCGGTGCGGGCTGAGCGCCTCGGCGACGCTGAGCGACGCGGCGACCTCCTCGAGGCCGAGCCCCACCTGCAGCGCGGCGGCCGCCGCGGCGACCGCGTTGTGCGCGTGGTGCTCTCCGACGAGCCGGAGCTCGACCGGCGCCTGGCGCACGACGCCGTCCGGCCCCGGGGCCTCCAGGGTGAAGCCGGCCCGGCCGGCACGGTCGATCCGCACGCCGCGCCCCCGCACGTCGGCGCCGGCCGACGTGCCGAAGGACACGACCTGGCCGGGGGCCACATCGGCCATGGCCCGCACTCGCGGGTCGTCGGCGTTGAGCACTGCGACGCCATCCGGGACGAGGCCCTGGACGATCTCGGCCTTGGCCTTCGCCACCGCCTCGATGCCGCCGAACTCGCCGATGTGCGCGCTGCCGACGACCAGCACCACGGCGACGTCGGGCGGCGCGATCCCGGTCAGGTAGGTGAGGTGGCCGATGCCGCTGGCGCCCATCTCGAGCACCAGGTACCGGGTCGACTCGTCGGCGCGCAGCACCGTGAGCGGAAGCCCGATCTCGTTGTTGAAGGAGCGCTCAGGGGCGATCGTGGGGCCGGCCGCACCGAGGACCTGCGCGAGCAGGTCCTTCGTCGTCGTCTTCCCGACCGAGCCGGTCACCCCGATCACCCGGAGCCCGGCGCCGCCGGGCTCGAGCGAGGCCTCCCGCAGCCGCACGAGCACCTCGCGGGCGAGATCGCCCAGCGCGCGCTCCACGTCCGGGACGACGACGCACGGCAGCGGCTCGCCGTCGGCCCCGTCCAGCGGACGGGCGGCGAGCACCAGCCCGGCTCCGGCCTGGACGGCGCCGGCGGCGAAGTCGTGGCCGTCGACGTGCTCGCCGGGCAGCGCCACGAACAGCGAGCCCTCCTCGACCTCGCGCGAGTCGACCACGACCGGGCCGGTGACCACCGTCGCGGGGTCGAGCGACTCAGGGCACAGCGCTCCCCCGGTCGCGGCCGCGATGTCGGCCGCTGTCAGTGCGATCACGCGTCCTGCCCTTCGAGCTCGCGCCGTGCCTGTGCTGCGGCACGCAGCACGTCACGGTCGTTGTACCGGTGGAAGACCCCGGCGATCTCCTGGGTCGGCTCGTGACCCTTGCCCGTGATGATGATGGTGTCCCGCTCCGTCGCGATCTCGAAGGCGTCGTGGATGGCCTGGCTGCGGCTGGTCGCCTCGTGCACGTCGGCGAGGTCAGGGCGCACGGTCCGCACCCCGGAGAGGATCGCGGCCCGGATGGCCGCCGGCTCCTCGGAGCGCGGGTTCTCGTCGGTGACGATCAGGACGTCGGCCTGCCGCGCGCCGATCTCCCCCATCATGGGGCGCTTGCCCTGGTCACGGTCGCCGTCCGACCCGAAGACCAGGATCAGCCGTCCCGGGGTGATGGGGCGCACGGCGTCCAGGGCGAGCACCAGCGCGTCCGGCGTGTGCGCGTAGTCGACCAGCCCGAGCGGCATGCCGTCGCCGCGCTCGACGACGCGCTCCATGCGGCCGGGGATCGCCGAGGCGTGGCCGACCGCGGCGATGGCCGTCGGCAGGTCCACCCCGGCACGGTGCGCGAGGACCACCGCCAGTGCGGCGTTCGACACGTTCACCCGGCCCGGCAGCGGGCTCGCGGCGGCGTGCTCGGTCCCGTCGGGACCGCGGAGCGTGAAGCTCGAGCCGATGCCGTCGAGGCCGATGTCGGCGCTGGTCACCGCCCAGTCGGCGGTCTGCGCCGACGGGCTCCCGACCAGCGTCGAGACGGACTCGACGGGGATCGGCGCCTCGGCGGCGAGACGCCGGCCCCACTCGTCGTCCACCACGACCACGCCGCGGCGCGCCTGGCCCACGGCGAACAGCCGCGACTTGTCCCGGAAGTAGCCCTCCATGTCGCCATGGAAGTCGAGGTGGTCGCGCTGGAGGTTGGTGAACCCGACGACGTCGAACTCGAGACCGCCGACCCGGCCCAGCGCCAACGCGTGCGACGACACCTCCATGGTGCAGGCGGTCGCACCGCGCTCGTGCATGAGCGCCAGGATGGACTGCACCACCGGCGCCTCGACCGTGGTGCGGGGGCTCTCGATGGCCTCGGGCCCGATCCGCAGCTCCACGGTGCCCATGACCCCGGTGCTCGCGTGCTGGGCGCGCAGCGCGGCGTCGACGAAGTAGCTCGTGGTGGTCTTGCCGTTGGTGCCCGTGACGCCGACCGTGACGATCCCGTGGGCCGGGTGGTCGTGCGCCCAGGCCGCGACGGGGCCCGCCAGCGCGCGCGGGTCCGCGGCGACCAGGACGGGCACGGGCGGCTGGGCGGCGGCGAGGAGCTCCGCGCCGGCCTCGTCGGTGAGGATCGCGACGGCGCCGGCCTCGAGGGCCTGGGCCGCGAACGTCGCGCCGTGGACCTTCAGGCCGCTCAGGGCCACGAAGAGATCGCCGGGCTGGACGTCGCCGCTCGCCACGCTGACGCCGCTCAAGAGGGCGTCGTGGCCAGGGGCGACGCCGCGAACAGACAGGTCGAACGCGGCGACGAGGTCGACGACCCGATGTCTGGCTGGGTGCTGCGGGCGCATCCGACCCTGGGGGGACGTCATAGGGAGAATCTACCCCGGTCGGACGTGAGCCCGGCGCGCCGGCCGGGCAGCGCCCACGTGACCGTGCGCACGTGCGGACGCTGCGCCGGGCCGGCCACGGGGATCACCACGTCGTCGGGTAGAGCGTCGGCTCGGTGCCGCTCGGCGGCACCCCCAGCTCGAGCAGCGCGTCACGGGTGACCGCGCTGAAGACCGGCGCGGCGACCGTGCCGCCCCACTCGGAGGTGCGCGGGTTGTGCAGCACCACGCTCACGGCGATGCGGGGCTCGTCCGCGGGCGCCACGCCGATGAAGGAGGCGGAGATCCCCTTGGGGTTGAACGACTGCGCCGTCCCGGTCTTCCCCGCCACCCGGTAGCCGGGGACCGCCGCGCCGCCGCCCGTGCCGTCGTCGACCACGCTCTCGAGCATGGAGAGCACGGTGTCGGCGGTCTCCTTCGAGACGACCTGCGTGGGGGCGGCTGGGGCCGCGGCGGTGTACTGCCCGTCCGCCGACGTCCAGCCCTTGACCAGGTGGGGCTGCACCCGCACACCGTCGTTGGCGATGGTCGCGAACACCTGGGTCGCCTGCAGCGCGGTGACCGAGACCCCCTGGCCGAACAGCACCGCGTGCTTGGTGCGGCCGTCCCACTCCTCCCAGGGGTGCAGGATGCCGCGGGACTCCTGCGACAGCTCGATGCCGGTCTTGGCGCCGAACCCGAAACGGGACAGGTAGTCGTGGCGCACCGCCAGCGGGAGCTTCTCGCCGATCATCACCGTGCCCGTGTTCGACGACTGCGCCAGCACCCCGGTGGTGGTCAGCCGCTGGCCCGAGTGCTCGTGGGAGTCCTTGAACGTCTGGTTGTTCTCCGTCGTGTACTGGTACGGCACGTCGAACTGCGTCAGCGGGTTCACCACGCCGTTCTCGAGGGCCGCGGCCATGGTGATGACCTTGGCCGTGGACCCCGGCTCGAACACGTCCGAGATGGCGCGCGAGCCGTTCAGGTCGCCGGTCGGGGCGTTCGGGTCGACCGATCCGGAGTCCGCCAGGGCGAGGATCTCGCCGGTGACGACGTCCATCACGATCACCGCTCCGCCGTCGGCGCCGGTCGCCGCCACCTGGGCGTTGATGGCCTCCTCGGCCTTCCACTGCAGGTCGCTGTGGATGGTGAGCTGGACGGTGTCCCCCTCGACCGCGTCCGTCGACTCCTCGTACCCCCCGGGGATGGCCTGCCCGCCGGCGCCACGCTCCCACACGAACGTCCCGGGAGACCCGGTGAGCTGCTCGTCGAGCACCGACTCGAGGCCCTGGGCTCCCACGCCCTCCGCGTTCACCCAGCCCAGCAGGTTCCCCGCGACCGAGCCGTTCGGGTAGACGCGGCTCAGCACGCGCTCGAACTGCACCCCGCCGATCGACAGCTTCTTGATGGCGCGCATCTGCTCGGGCAGCAGGCCCTTCTTGACCACCTTCCAGGTGCTCTCGCCCGTGAGGAGCGCGCCCAGCTCCGCCGGGTTCATCTCGAGCAGCGGGGCGAGCTTGGCGGCGGCGCCCGACGGCCCGCCGACCCGAGGCTCCGAACCGCGCACCGACCACTCGGCGAGCTCCACCTGGTTCACGGCCAGGGTGTACCGCTCGACGGAGCGCGCCAGGACGTCGCCCTTGGCGTCGGTGATCTGACCGCGGACGGCCAGCGTCGAGTCGCGGCCGAGCCGCTGCTGCAACGCCTCCTGGGCGACAGCCTCGCCGTTGATCCCCTGCACGTACACGAGCCGGCCGGCGAACAGCGTCAGCACCGCCAGGACCGCCACCGTGAGGAACGCCTGGCGGCGGCGCGGGTCGCCAGGCCGCGGGCCGTGCGGGCCACGACGGCCTCGGGCCCCGGGCGGGCCCGGGGGACGCCCGCCGCCCACGACGGCGGGCGTGCGGGTGCGCGCCGGAACCTGTCCACGCATGCGCGCGGCGCCGGCGGACGACGCGTCCCGTGGCGCCGGGCGGCCGCGTCGTGCCGCGTCAGGCCCGGGACGCCGCGCGCCGACGGCGGGCGCCGCGCCGCGCGGCGCCGCTCCAGCGGTCCGCCGAGGCTTGTCGCCCTGCCCACGCGCCGTCGCGCCGCCGCGAATGGCCGGCGAGGGCTGGCGCGGGGCGCCGGGATGATCCTGTGCGGGTCGACGCGCCCCTCGGCCGGGAGCCGGGGGGTCGGGAGGCGTCGGGACCCGCGGTGTCATCCGCCTGCTCCCGCACCCCCGGGGGCGCCCTGCACCGTGCCATCGGCGAGGAACAGCCACGCCGTGCTCTCTGCCTTCACCATGCCGAGCGCCTGCGCCGAGGAGGCGAGGTGCTCGGGCGAGCGCAGACGGTCGGCCTGCGCGGCGAGGTCCTGCTCGGCCTGCGCCAGCCGGTACAGCTCGACGTCGAGCGCCTGCTTCTCGAACGCTCCTCGCGCCATCGTCGTGTTGAGCAGCAGCGCCGTGACCAGCGCCGCGCCGAGGATGACCATGCAGGCCAGCACGAAGGGGACCCGCGTGCGGGCCTGGGCCGGGGCCCGGACCAGCAGCAGCCTGGGGGTGGGCTGGCTCGCTGGGGCCGGCGCGGCGGGGCGTGCCGGGCGCGGGACGGCGCGTGCCGCTGCCTGTGCGCTCATGACGATCTCCTCGGTGCGCCTCGGTCTCGCAGGTGGTCAGGGGTGTCGCGCAGTCGTTCGGCGGCGCGCAGCCGCACCGATTGGGAGCGCGGGTTGCGCTCCCGCTCGACCTCGTCGGCCTCTTCCGCGCCGCGGGTGACCAGGCGCAGGAACGGCCGATGCGTCTCGGGCTCCACCGGGAGCCCGGGGGGCGCGCTGGACGTGGCGCCCACCGCGAGCGCCCGCTTGACCAGCCGGTCCTCGAGGGAGTGGTAGGCCTCCACGACGATGCGCCCACCGACGGCGAGCGCCTCGATGGACGCCGGAAGGGCCCGCTCGAGGACCTCGAGCTCGCCGTTCACCTCGATCCGCAGGGCCTGGAAGGTGCGCTTGGCGGGGTTGCCGCCAGTCTTGCGGGTGGCCGCCGGGATGCTGGCCCGCAGGATGTCCACGAGCTCGCCGGTGCGCGCCAGGGGCGCCGTCTCCCGCTGGGCCACGATGCGCCGGGCGATGCGCTGGGCGAACCGCTCCTCCCCGTACTCCCGCAGGATGCGGGTGAGGTCGCGGACGTCGTAGGTGTTGAGGACGTCCGCCGCGGTCTGGCCGACGGTCGCGTCCATCCGCATGTCCAGCGGCGCGTCCTGGGAGTACGAGAACCCGCGCTCCGTCTCGTCGAGCTGCAGCGAGGAGACGCCGAGGTCCATGAGGACTCCCTGGACGGCGGGGATGCCGAGGGTGTCCAGGACGTCGAGGATCTCGTCGTAGATCGCGTGCACCGGGGTGAAGCGCTCGCCGAACGGGGCCAGCCGCCTGCTGGCGAGGGCCAGCGCCTGGGGATCGCGGTCGAGGCCGATCACCCGGACGTGCGGGAACCGGGCCAGCACCGCCTCGGTGTGGCCTCCCATGCCGAGGGTCGAGTCGACCATCACGGCGCCCGGCGCCTCGAGCGCCGGCGCGAGCAGCTCGAGGCAGCGCTCGAGCAGCACCGGGGTGTGGCGCGTCGACGCGTCGTCAGGCTCGCGGCCGTCCACGTCAGGGTGCATCGGTGTCTCCTCTCGCTTCGTCGGGCTGTGCGTCCACCTGTACCCGGTGGGCCTGTGTGTGGTCGGACGGCCCCTCCGCCGTCCGACCAGATCCCCCACCGGCCCTCTGTCGCGGGGAAGTGCGACAGAGAAGACGGGAGGAGATCTCATCGGGCGGTCTCAGGGCCTGTGCGGCCGCGGTCAGAACGGGCCGTTCGGGAAGACCTCCTCGGCGGTCTCGGCGTACCCGGCCTCCTGCTCAGCGAGGTACGACTCCCACGCGCCGAGGTCCCACACCTCGACCCGGGATCCGGCGCCGATCACGGCGACCTCCCGGTCCAGGCCGGCGTAGGTGCGCAGCATCGGAGGGATCGAGATGCGTCCTTGCTTGTCGGGCAGCTCGTCGCTGGCGCCAGAGAGGAAGACGCGCAGGTAGTCCCGCGCCTGCTTGCTGGTCACCGGCGCCTGGCGGATCTGGTCGTGCATGCGCCGGAACTCGTCCATCGGCAGCAGGAAGAGGCATCGCTCCTGGCCGCGGGTCATGACCAGTCCCGGGGCCAGCTGCGCGCGGAATTTGGCGGGAAGGATCAGCCGCCCCTTGTCGTCGAGCCGGGGCGTGTAGGTGCCCAGGAACGGCGCGGAGGAGCCGAAGCCGCTGAAGGTCGACTCGATGCTCACCGCCGCCCCCTCTGCTCCCCGCCGGCTCGCGCTCCACGTCTCTCATCCAGTCCTCACCAAGTGCCTCCACGGTACTCCACTTCCCTCCACCCGCAACCGGTGAAATCCGCGATTCACCCGGCAGCGATCGCAAAAGCGCAGGTCAGAGGCGTGGAGCGGAGTGGAGGGCGACAGCGCCCCCGTGTCACGCGAGACGCGTGTCGCGGATCGGACCCTGCTAGTCGAGGGACCGTTTATGGTGGTTCCTCCACCCGTTATCGGAGGATCCGGACAGTCCTCCGAGTGGTCGCATGCCACGACGGAGAGGAACGTGGGGGGAAGTGGGGGCCGCCGCGTCAGGCCTGTCAGATTCACCTGTACGGAGCACGCCTCGCGCCAGCCCGCACATAGGCTCGTGCCCCCATCCGCAGAAGGAGAGTCCCCATGCTGCAGGCTGTGCCGTCGACCTCCGAGCTCGCGGAGCTGGTCGAGACGACCGACCAGATCCGCGCGGGGATCGAGACGGTGGTCACCGGCAGGTCCGAGATCGTCGGGATCACGGTCGCCGTGCTGCTCGCCGAGGGCCACCTGCTGCTCGAGGACGTGCCCGGCGTGGGCAAGACCACGCTCGCCAAGGCGCTCGCCCGCACGATCGCGTGCAGCGTGGGGCGGATCCAGTTCACGCCCGACCTGCTGCCCAGCGACCTCACCGGCGTCAACATCTACCGCAGCCAGACGCACGAGTTCGAGTTCCGGCCAGGCCCGCTCTTCGCCCACATCGTCATCGGGGACGAGATCAACCGCGCCTCCCCCAAGACCCAGTCCGCGCTGCTCGAGTGCATGCAGGAGACGCAGGCGACCGTCGACGGCAAGACGTACGCCCTGCCCCGCCCATTCCTGGTGATCGCGACCCAGAACCCCGTCGAGATGGAGGGGACGTACCCCCTCCCCGAGGCGCAGCGCGACCGCTTCATGGCGCGACTCACCGTGGGCTATCCCAGCCTCGACGCCGAGCTCGACATGCTGGACCTGCAGGAGACCGCCGACCCGCTCGGCGCGCTCCGCCCGGTCACCGACGCCGCGCAGGTCGCCCGGCACGTCGCCACGGCACGCCGGCTCTACGCGGCGCCCGGCGTCAAGCGGTACGTGATCGACCTGGTCACCGCGACCCGCGACGACACCGGCCTGCGCCTGGGGGCATCCCCGCGCGCCTCCATCCAGCTGCTGCGCGCCGCCAAGGCGCTCGCCGCGATGTCCGGCCGCGACCACGTGCTGCCGGACGACGTGCAGCGGCTCGCCGAGCCCGTGCTGGCCCACCGCCTGATCGCGAGCACCGAGGCACGGCTCTCCGGCCGCTCCACGAGCGACATCGTCCAGGACATCGTGGCCCGCATCCCGCTGCCCTCCTCGAGCGCGGCGCCCCGCGAACGGCGGGCGACGGGCTGATGCGCCCGCGGCTGACCGGTCGTGGGGTCGGCCTCGCCGTCGGTGGGGCCTGCGGGGTGGCGTTGGGCATCGGGGTCGGCGCGGTCGACCTGGCGCAGATCAGCGCGGTGGCGCTGCTCCTGGTCGTCGGGGCCTTCGTCGTGACCGCGCTCCGCGACCCCGGTCGCGGGCGTCACCGGCTGCGGGTGCACCGCAGCGTCAGCCCCAGCCCTGTCCACGCCGGCTCACAGGCACAGGTCAGCGTCGAGGTCGTCGCCGACGACCTGACCGGCCGCGTGCGCCTCGGCGGGCTACGGCTCGGCGAGCAGGCCTCCGCCGAGCTGTCCGGCGGGCGCCCCCTGCGCGCGCGGGTCGTGCGCACCCACAGGTCGGTCGGCCTGACCTACCCGGTGCACCCCGCCCGCCGCGGCCGGTGGGAGCTCGGCCCGCTCATCGTCACGCGGAAGGACCCGTTCGGAGTGGTGCGCTCCAGCACCGCGCTGGGCGGGCAGGCGGTCATCGCCGTCTGGCCGGCGGTGACGGACCTGCCGACGCCACGTGGTTTCCTCGTCGCCGAGCCGGACCGGATCTCGCTGGGCGCCCGGAGCCCTTCCACGGACGACTCCGCGCTGCGGGAGTACCAGCTCGGCGACGACCTGCGGCGCGTGCACTGGCGCAGCAGCGCGCGGCGCGGCGAGCTCGTGGTCCGGTCCGACGAGCGCGCCGGCACCCGGCCGGTCACGGTGCTGCTCGACCTGCCCGGCCAGCTGGACGCCCTCGACTGGACCATCTCCCTGGGCGCCTCCATGGCCCTGGCGATGCTCGACGCCGGCCACCCGGTCCGGCTGCTCGGGCCGCCCTCGCCTCCGGGATCGGACACCGCCGACGGCGTGCACGCGCGCCCGGGCCACGCCGCCCGCACGGAGCTGCTCGACCGGATGATCGACGTGCAGTCCCCCGCGGCCTCGGACGCGGAGGACCAGCTGCTCACCGCGGTGCGCCTCCACCTCGGCAGCAGCAACGGCAACGAGATCGTGATGGCCGTCGTCGGGCCGCTGAGCGCGCCCACACGCAGCGCCCTCGGACAGCTCGCGACCGGCGCCGAGGGCTGGGCCATGGTGCGCACCGACCCGGCATGGTCCGTCAACGACCGCCACGAGGCGGAGCGCACGGTCAGCCACCTGCGGAAGCTGGGCTGGCGGGTGTGCGCCGTGCAGCCCGGTGACGACCTCCGGGACAGCTGGAGCCGGATGCTGGGAGCACGGTCGTGAGATCACCCCGCGAGGAGCGTGTCGTGCTGCGTGGAGCCCGAGGCCTCCTCGGCTCGGCACTGGTCGCGACCGCAGTCGGCGGCTGCCTGCTCGCCGTCCAACCGCTGATCGCCCCGGGGCCGTGGCTCGCGGCGGCCCTCGCGGTGGTCCTGCTGCTCGCGCTCATCACCGCGGGCGTCCGTGCCGTGACCCGCAGGTGGTGGGCGCCGACCCTCGTCGGGACGCTCATCGCCGCCACCGGGGTGCTGATGTACTTCGGCGCCCCCGTGGGCCGCGTCGACCTGCTGCCCGACGCGGACTTCGTCGAACGCCTGGTGGCGACGACCCGCATCGCGTTCGACCTCATCAACGCCTCCGTCATCCCGATGCAGGGCTCCCGCCCGATCGTGCTGCTCGTGGTGGTCGGAGCCGCGGTCCTCTTCCTCGCTGCCGACCTCGTGGCGCTGGGGCTCGGCGCCCCCGCCTGGTCGGCTCTCGTGCTCTTGACCGTGTGGATCCCGGGGATCGTCCTCGGGGCGCCCGCCTCGGCGATCGCCATCGCCATCACCGCGATCGCGTACCTGCTGCTCCTGGCCCTGTCGGCAGCGCCGGCCGGGGTGAGCCTGGGGGCCGGGCAGCGGGCCGGCTGGTCGGTCGCCACCGCCGGGGGCGTCGTCGCCGTGGCGCTGGTGGCGGGGCCGCTGATCTCAGGCGCCCCGGGCTGGGCCTCGCTCCAGCTTCCGCAGTTCGGCTCCCACGCGGCCGGGCCGGTGCGTCTCGACGACTCCTTGGACATGCGCGACAGCCTGGGCCCGCGCTCCGAGCAGGTCGTCCTGCGCTACACCGTCGAGGCGGCGGCCGGCGGCGTGTCCCTCTCGGACGCCGCCACTCGCGCCGACGCCCAGTCCATCGGCCCGCTGCGCGCGTTCACGCTGCGCGACTTCGACGGCAGGACGTGGGAGCACTCCGGGTCGGACGACCCGCAGCCCTGGGAGCGTGGCGAGCTCCTCACCCCGGACCCCGCCCTCCGCGGCGAGCTGCCCGACCCCTCCGCCGGGCTCCTCGCCGAGGTGAGCGTCGACGTGGAGGGCCTGCGTGACTCGCGCCTGCCCGTGAGCACGTTCGCCCGCACCGTGGAGATCGACGGCCCATGGCTCTACGACGCCGAGCAGGACGAGGTGGTGGGCGAGCGCACCACGCGCCGCGACACCACGTACGCGATGACGGTCCAGGTCCCCGACCTGACGGCGGCGGACCTCCGCGCCTCGGCGCCGGCCAGCGGCGCCCAGGTGGAGCCCTACCTCGCGGTGCCGCCGACCGACCACGCGCAGGACGTCGCGAACCTCGCCCTCGACATCACCGCCGGAGCCTCCGGCGCCTACGAGCAGGCCATGGCGCTCCAGTCCTGGTTCCGGGACCCCCGGAACTTCGTCTACGACACCCGGGTGGAGGCGGCGACCTCCGCGGACTCGGTGTGGGACTTCCTGCAGAGCAAGCGCGGTTACTGCGTGCAGTACGCCACCTCCATGGCGATCATGGCCCGCACCCTGGGCGTCCCCGCGCGGGTCGGTGTGGGGTTCTTGCCGGGAACCCCCGCCACCGCCGGGGAGTACGTGGTCACCGGCCGGCAGTCCCACGCGTGGCCTGAGCTGTACTTCACCGATGTGGGATGGGTGAGGTTCGAGCCCACGCCCGCCGTGCAGACGGGCTCGCCGCCACGGTGGAGCGACCCGCTCGTGGCGGCCCCCGCGCCGTCCGCCCCCGCGCCCGCCGAGCCGGTCGCGCCGGCCGGCCCGGTCCCCACGGCGAGCGGCGCTCCCGCCGCCCCCAGCCAGGCCGTCCCCCGGCCTGAGGTGGACGAGGCGGAGATCCCCCGGGCCCTGACCGCCCCGCTCGCCGGCATCGCCGTCGCGCTGCTGGTCGGGATCGTGGTGCTGGTGCGCCGCCGCACCGCGAGCGTCGCCCAGCTCAGCGCGGAAGACGCCTGGGACTGGCTCCGCGGGCGTCTGCGCCGGGCTCGCATCACCTGGTCGGACGCGCAGACGCCGCGCCAGGTCGCGGCCCTGGTGCGGGAGCGGGCGGCGGAGATCCGCGGGGAGCCACTGGGCCCCGAGGCGGATGACGCTCTGACAAGGCTGGCCGACGCCGTGGAGAGCGAGCGCTACGCGCCCGCCCCGTCGCCCCGGTCGACGGAGGAGGTGCGCGGTTGGGCTCGCGCGGTGCTCGAGGGCGTCACCGCTCCGGCGGGCGACCCCGCCGAGCCGGTCGATGCCAGCGCCGCGGCGCCGCAGTGAGCCTCCACGCCTCAGTGCCCCGCCGCGCCTGAGTGATCCGGCGCGGACGCGGTCACAGGCGGCCGACGCTGGCCCCGGAAGGCCATGATCACCGAGAACCGCATCCGGGGACCCACGGGATGGTCCGCCACACCGGGCCATCCCGTGCGGAGTCACCTCGCTGCGGCAAGGCAAGCAGCAGCGGCCCCTACCGGGGCGGGTGGCACGCGGAGAACCGGCGCGTTCCCGATCGTGAGCCGGAGGGGTCAGCGCCCGCCCTGGTCGCGCCGGTGCTGCCACCGCTGCTCGAGGCGGGTCATGAACCCGGCCTGGCGCTTCGGGCTGCTGGCCGGCTTCCCCTGCGTCGGCGTCGCGTTCCCGGCGGCGGGCTCCTTGGAGGAGCCGTGCGTGAACCCGAAGGCGACCGCGCCGAACATGATGACGAAGCCGAGGACACCGATCCAGGCTTGCCGGGTCGCGGCGCCCGCGACCAGCATGAGGAGTCCCGCGACCGCGACTGCGCTCGCGAGGACGTATCGGCCCACAGACCGCCGGCCTCGCGAGGCCAGTGTGTTGGCGAGTCTGGGGTCGTCAGATGTGAGCTGTCGCTCCATCTGTTCCAGTACGCGCTGCTCGTACTCGGACAGAGGCATTACTACCCCCGTACTCCCCCGTAGAGACATCTTTCGACAAGGATAGGTCCCCGGGCACGAAGTCGGTAGTCGAGTCTCGCGCTCGTGGAGGGGGAATTGACCCGGCCGCGATGGCAGACCGCCCGAAACGCCCTCGAACCAAGTCCATCGCCCGTTCGGCGTCTCGACGAGCCGTGGTGTTCTCGGCCACAGCCTCCTCGAGCGTCGGCTGCTGGACCGCTGTCGCCGCCGGGCTCAAGCCCTCGGTGCGGACGCCGACCAGGCGCACCGGCAGCCCTCCGAGGTCCACCCCGGCCAGCAGGGCTCGCGCCGCCAGGTACACCTCCCGGCCGACGTCCGTGGGAGTCGCCAGGGTGCGGGACCGGGTAAGGGTGCGGAAGTCGGAGGTGCGCACCTTGAGGCTCACGGTGCGCGCAACCAGCCGGTGCGACCGCAGGCGACCGGCGCACCGGTCGGCGAGATCGAGCACCTTGGCCTCGACCTGGCCGAGGTCGTGCAGGTCGACGTCGAAGGTGTGCTCCGCGCCGATGCTCTTCTCCTCGCGTCCTGGCTGCACCGGCCGAGGATCCCGTCCCCAGGCCAGGTCGAACAGGTGCGCCCCCGCCACCTTGCCGACCGCGCGCTGGATGGTCCGCACGTCGCTGTCCGCGAGCTCGGCCACCGTGCGCACGCCCCAGCGGGCGAGCGCGGCCTCCGTCGCCTCCCCCACGCCCCAGAGGGCGCCGACGGGAAGCGTGCGCAGGTACTCGACCGTCGCCGCCCTCGGCACCAGCAGCACCCCATCGGGCTTGGCGTGCCCCGATGCCAGCTTGGCGACGAACTTCGTGGAGGCGATCCCGACCGAGCAGGTGATGCCGAACTCCGCTCGCACGTCACGACGGATCTGCTCGGCGATCCGGCTCGGCGGCCCGAGCCGTCGTCGCGCCCCCGCCACATCGAGGAAGGCCTCGTCGACGCTCACCTGCTCGACCAGCGTCGTCACGTCGCGCAGCACCCGCATCGCGCCCTCGGAGACCGCGGAGTATGCGGCGTGGTCCGGCGGGACGATGACGGCCTGCGGGCACATCCGGCGGGCCATCGCCATCGGCATCGCCGAGTGGACCCCGTAGGCGCGCGCCTCGTACGTGGCGGCGAGCACCACGCCGCGCTGCTCGCCGCCGACGATGACGGGCTTGCCCCGCAGATGCGGACGTCGGGCGAGCTCGACGGAGGCGAAGAAGGCGTCCATGTCGACGTGCAGGATCGACACGCCGTCCTCGTCGTCGCCCCAGTCGCGCCTCCCCGTGGGGCGCGGCCCGCGGCTCATGACGCGCGCGCGGCGAGCACGCCCGCGCCCGCCACGTCGTCGTCCGCGGCGTCGTCCTCGACGAGCGCGCGCACCGCGTCGAGGAAGTCCTCGGCAGCGCAGACGGCCTGCTCCGCGCGCGCCGGGCTCACGACGTCGAACCGCCCGGCCTCGACGGCAGACCGCAGGGGCGCGCCGGCCGCGAAGTAGGCGCTCCACCGCTGCACCTCGGGAGCGACGAGGTCGATCATGTCCCACACCGTCCGCGGCGCCCGACGCCCACCCGGGCGCCCACGGGCCGCCAGCAGCGCCGCGCCTGCGCGGACCGCGGCGAGGTGGGCGTGGGACAGCTGCTCCCACGGCTCGGGGGAGAACTGCGCCGCCAGCAGCTCGCCATCGGCGCGCTGGAGCAACTCAGCGGCCGGGCCTGGGAGGCCGACCGTGACACGGGATCGGATGGCGTCCATCTCCGACCACCTCCCTCTCTGCTCGACTCAGTATCGAACACCTGTTCGACGCTCGTCAACCCGTACCGTGGTCCTGTGGCTTCCCGCGACAGATCGGGGCGACGTCCCCCACAATCCCACCGCCCACCGACACGACCGGACTGGCCCGACGGGCCCGTGAGCATCCCCACCGGCACGGTCGAGCTCTTGCGATCGGCGGACGACCCCTCGGGGATCACCGTTCTCGTCAACGGCGTGCCCAGCTCGCACCTGGACCTCGACGACCCGCTGCGGCTGTCGTTCGAGTACATGCAGCAGATGGCGGTGCTCATCGGCCACGCCGCTCCCGCCGGCAGCCCGCTCGCCGTGGTCCACCTGGGCGCCGCCGGCTGCGCCCTCGCCCGGCACGTGCACGCCAGCAGGCCGGGCTCCCGCCAGATCGCCGTGGAGCTCGACACCGCGCTGCCGGAGCTGGTCCGCGCCTGGTTCGACCTGCCACGCGCGCCCGCGCTGCGCATCCGGTCCGGCGATGCCCGCGAGCAGCTCGCGGCGATGGCCGACTCCTCGGCGGACGTCGTCGTCCGGGACGTCTTCGCCGGGGACCGCACCCCCGAGCACGTCACCACGGTCGAGTTCGCTCGCGAGGTCGCCCGCGTGCTGCGCCCCGGGGGCCTCTACCTCGCCAACTGCGCCGACCGGCCGCCGCTCGCCCTGGCGCGCTCCGAGGCCGCCACGCTCCAGCAGGTGTTCGGCCACCTCGCCGCCATCGCCGAGCCAGGGCTCCTGCGTGGGCGGGGGTACGGCAACGTGGTGCTCGCCGGCACGGACGACGCCGCCCTGCTCGCCTCGGCGCAGGTCGACCGCGAGATCCGGTCGCTGCCGGCCCCGGCCCGCATGCTGCACGCCGACGACGTGCGCGCGTTCGTGGGGTCCGCCCGCCCGCTCCTCGACCCGCGCCCCGTCGCACCGGCGGACGCCCCCGCCGCCGACGACGACGCCCTCCAAGGTCCTCCTCCGCCGCCTCTCCCCTGACGGGCGGCGCCCCCGCCCCGAGCGGCGGCCAGCGCCTCCACCCGCGCCGCGGGCGCGCGCACAACGCGACGAGGCCGCGCCCCCGTCGGGACGCGACCTCGTCGATGGAACGCCTACCCCGGGCCGTGAGGGCCCGGACTCAACGAACGCAGGTGATCAGAGCGGGCGGACCTGCTCCGCCTGGGGGCCCTTCGGGCCCTGCGTGATCTCGAACTCGACGCGCTGACCCTCCTCGAGGGAGCGGTAGCCCTGCGAGTCGATCGCGGAGTAGTGAACGAAGACGTCTGCGCCGCCGCCGTCCTGGGCGATGAACCCGTAGCCCTTCTCGGCGTTGAACCACTTGACAGCACCCTGTGCCATGTTTCCTGTCCTTCTGTTCCAACCGGTGACGACGCCTGGCCCAGCGCCCTGCGTCGTGCCGCAATGCCTTGTCCCGCGTCCTGCACCGGGCAGACCAGCCGGTCGGCTGGGGGGTGCCACCCCTGGTGGGGGGCGGCGCCGGTCAAGCGTCAGTACGTCACTGCAACAGTCGCGATCCTCTCACGATGGCCCGGAGGACGCCATGGTTTGTGACCCGATGTGTCCCCAGTTCGGCAACGATCCGATCACGACCACCACGGGCCCTCGGGACGTCGAAATCGACCGCCCACGGTCTCAGGCGGCGGGCCCTTCGTCGGTGCGCTCGGCGAGGAAGCGCTCGAACTCGGCTCCCAGCTCGTCGGCCGTGGGGAGCTGCGTGGTCTCGGCCAGCAGGCCGGTCCGCCCGGCGCTCCGCGTGAAGGCGTCGTACTGCTCCTCCAGGGCGTGCACCACCGCGGCGACCTCCTCCGAGTCGCTCACCTGCCGCTCGATCTCGGCGATCGTCTCGTCGGCGGCCTCCGTCAACCCGCCCAGCCCGAGGTCGAGGCCCGTGGCGCGCTCCACGTGCTCGAGCGCCACCTTGCTCGCCAGCGGGAACACCGACTGCGCGAGGTAGTGCGGCACGTGGACGGCGAAACCCATCGCGTCGTGGCCGGACTCGCCCAGGCGCATCTCGAGAAGCGACGCCGCGCTCGCCGGCACCTGGACGGCGCCGAACCATGCGGGGTAGCTGGCAACCAGCTCCGGCCGGGTCGCGTGCGCGGTGGCGGACAGCGGGCGGGTGTGCGGCACCCCCATCGGGATGCCGTGCAGCCCCACGGTCAGGGGGACGTCGAACCGCTCGACGAGCTGGCGCACGGCGGCGGTGAACCGCTCCCACTGGACGTCGGGCTCGGAGCCGTGCAGCAGCAGGAAGGGGGCGCCCTCCACGTCGCGGACCAGGTCCACGGCCAGAGCCGGCTCGTCGTAGTCGCTCCACGTGGTGGAGTCGAAGGTCATCGTGGGGCGGCGGGACCGGTAGTCGATGAGCTGGTCGACGTCGAACGTCGCCAGCCGCGCCGTGGTGAGGCTGTCCGTCAGGTGCTCGGCGGCCTTCCGGCCTGCCCCGCCGGCATCGACGAAGCCCTGCAGCGCGTGCACCAGGACCGGTCCGGACCCCAGCGCGGCACGCGCGGCCACCTCGGCGGCGACCACGGGGTCAACGTCGTAGAGCTCGCTCGGATCGAGCATGGGTCCTCACTCTCGTGCCGTCATGGAGCAGCGCGAACGCTGCTGCTCACCTGGTCAACGCACGGGCAGGCCGTGGTCTTCCCACATCCGCGTGCCGTCTCGCCACGCGGGCAGCGGGGAGCCCTTCAGCGCCTGGGCAGCCGGACCACCGTCACGAAGAAGTCGTCGATCTGGCGCACGACCTCGATGAACCGGTCGAAGTCCACGGGCTTGGTCACGTAGGCGTTGGCGTGGAGGGAGTAGCTCCGCACGACGTCCTCCTCGGCCTCCGAGGTGGTCAGCACGACCACGGGGATCGACCGGAGGCTCTCGTCGCCCTTGAGCGCCATCAGCACCTCGCGCCCGTCCATCCGCGGCAGGTTGAGGTCGAGCAGGATCAGGTCGGGCGTGGTGGCGTCGGCGTACTCGCCCTCCTTGCGGAGGTACTCGAGCGCGCTCACGCCGTCGGAGACCACCGACAACCGGTTCGTCACCTTGTTGTCGGCGAACGCCTCGCGGGTCATCAGGACGTCGCCGGGGTCGTCCTCGACCAGCAGGACGTCGATGTCCCTGTGCGAACTCACCACGGGCGTCTCCTCAAGTGCTCGATCACGAACTCGTCACCGACCCGGGAGGGTCAGTTGTCCTGCGCCGCGGACGAGGGAAGCGTCCAGCGGATGCTCGTCCCGACGCTGGGCGCCGGGTCGATCCAGATGCGACCGCCGTGGAACTCGACGATCTTCTTGCACAGCGCCAGGCCGATGCCGGTGCCCTCGTACACGTCCTTGGGGTGCAGCCGCTGGAAGATCAGGAACACGCGCTCCGCGTACTGCGCGTCGATGCCGATCCCGTTGTCGGTGCACTCGAACTCCCAGGAGTCTCCCACCTTCCGGGCGCTGACCTGAATCTGGGGCACGCGGTCGGGGTGGCGGAACTTCACGGCGTTGCCGAGCAGGTTCTGCAACAGCTGGACCAGCAGCGCCCGCTCGCCGACGACGACGGGCAGCGGCCCCACGTTGATCTCCGCCCCCGTGGCCGCGACGGCCTCGTCGAGGTTGTCGACCGCCCGGGTGAGCGCGTCCGCCACGTCGACCGGCTCCATCACGCCGCCGCCGCGCCCCGCCCGGGAGAACCCGAGCAGGTCTTGGATGAGCTGCTGCATGCGCTTGGCGCCGTCGACCGCGAACCCGATGTACTCGTCCGCCCGGTCGTCGAGCTGGCCGCCGTACCGCTTCTGCAGGAGCTGCGTGAAGCTGGCCACCTTGCGCAACGGCTCCTGCAGGTCGTGCGAGGCGACGTACGCGAACTGCTCGAGGTCGCGGTTGGACCGTCGGAGCTCCTCAGCCTGCTCGGTGAGGCGGTCGTGGGCGGCGGCGACCTCGCGTGAGGACTCCTCGAGCGCGTCGAGCTGGTCGACCAGCGTGCGACGCATCCGCTCCATGTCGAGGGCGAGCCCGGCGATCTCCCCCGGGCCGGTGACCACCACCGGGTGGGACAGGTCCCCCGAGCTGACGGCGCGCGCGTCGGCGGCGAGGGCCGCGACGGGGGCGGTGATCCACCTCCGCAGCAGCACCCACAGCACGGTGCCGACGCCCAGCGCCGCGAGGACCAGCACGACCACGGCGCTCGAGAGGATGGTCGTCCACGTGGACAGCTCCGCGCCGGCCGCGTCACGCAGCGCCCGCAGCTCGGCCAGGTACGTCTCGACCCCCGACCGGGCCTCGTCGAAGAGCAGGCGGCCAGCCTCGATCTGCTCGGCCGTCACCGACTCCGCGCCCTGGGAGGCGACCTGCGCCACCAGCGGCTGGGCGAACTCCTGCTGCCACCGGGCCGACCCATCGGCCGCGACGCGCGCGGCCTCGGTCGCCTCGGCGGGGAACCCGTTGGACTCCGCGTTCTCCGCGAGGGACGCGAAGGTGGTGGCGGACTCCGCCGCGCGCTCGAACGGCTCGAGGGTGACGGCGTCCCCGGTCAGGGCGTAGCCGCGTACCGCGGTCTCGGCGTCGACCAGCCGGACGTAGGCGCCGTCGGCGCGGGTGATCGCGTCGAAGTAGACGCCCGTCACGTCGCCCTGGAGGGCGACCACCCGGTTCAGGGCGATCCCCGAGGCGCCGACCACGAGGCCCAGCAGCACGCCGGCGGCGACCAGCATCTGGCCCAGCCGGTACCGCAGCGTCGACGAGCCGTGGCCCCGGCTCACGCGCCCCACCCCACGACCACGAGCGCCGCGTCGTCGACGAGCTCGCCGCCGTGCAGCTCGTGGACGTCTTGGAGCACCTCGGTGACCAGGTCGTGGGCGGCGCGGGTCATCGCGGCGTCGACCAGCCTGCGCAGTCCCTCCTTGCCGATCCGGTCGGCGCTGTCGCGCACCGTCGCCTCCAACACTCCGTCGGTGTACATCATGACCTTCCAGGCGCCCCCGAGCTCCAGGCGGAGGGGCGCCCACCCGCCGGTGACGGGGATGCCGAGGGCGCGTCCGCGGGCGGTCGCAGGGGCCAGCCGGCTCCGCTCCCCCAGCACCAGCGGGACGGGGTGCCCGGCGAGGTACAGGTCGGCGCTGGCCCGATCGGCCGCCACCTCGATCATCGAGACCGTGGTGAAGACCTCCGGGCGGGACCGCTCGGCCTCCAGCACCCGCTCCAGCAGCGGCAGGATGTCCACGGCGGCGACGTCCGCCAGCACGAGCGTGCGCCAGGCCGTGCGCAGCGTGGCGCCCAGGGCGGCCTCGTCGGGCCCGTGCCCGCAGACGTCCCCGACCATCGCCAGCACCGTGCCGTCGCCGCGCTCGACGACGTCGTAGAAGTCGCCGCCGAGCAGGCCGTCGCGCCCGGCGCGGTATCCGACCCGCACCTCGAGGCGCATGTCGCGCACCATCGGCGTGGGCAGGAGCGCACGCTCGAGGCGGTTGTTCTCCTCCGCTCGCACCAGGCTCCGGTACAGCGCGCGGTCCGACGCCTCCAGCCGGCGCCGCTGCACCGCGTACCGCACGGAGCGCCCGAGGGTCTCGCTGTCGGCCTCGCCCTTGACCAGGTAGTCCTGGGCGCCGTGGGCCACCGCCGCGAGCCCGGCGTCGCCGCCGGCGAGCCCGGTGAGCACCACGACCGCGGGGGCGCCCGCCGCCAGCAGCCGCTGCAGGGCGTCCAGGCCGATGGCGTCCGGCAGCCCCAGGTCGAGCAGCACGCAGTCGACGTCCAGGCGCTCCAGCGCCTCGTCGAGCGTCCGCGCCCGCAGCAGGCCCACGTGGAGGTCCGCGTCGCGCAGGCCCTCCTCGACGAGCAGCGCGTCGCCGTCGTCGTCCTCGACGAGGAGCACCCGGAACTCGTCCTGTCCCGCGACGGGCGTCCCCCACGCCAGGTGCGGCGCTGATGCCATGTCTGTCACGGGGGTCCTCTCATCGGTACGGCGACCTGCAGCCTAGGGGCGACCACTGCGAGCCGCCCGACGCGAACAGACATCTGACGCGATGCGGACATCGGCCTGCGTGCCGGATAATAGACGGCTGCCCGCGCTGCCATGCGGGGGGCGGGGGCGCCATGACGAACGGGACGGTGGATGTGGCGGGCATCGATGCGGAGCTGCGCGACGAGCAGGAGATGGTGGACCGGCTGTACGGCCGCCTGGACGCGCTCCGGGCCCAGACCCGCGACCGGCTCGTCGAGGTCCGACGGCATGGCCCTTCAGGCTCCCCGCAGAACCGCAGCGAGCGCGACGCCTTCGCCACGCTGTACGAGGACCGGCTCGCCCAGCTCGAGGCGGTCGAGGAGCGCCTCGCGTTCGGCCGCCTCGACCTCACCGACGGCACGCGCCGCTACATCGGCCGCATCGGGCTGACGGACTCCGAGCACGCCTCGATGCTGACCGACTGGCGCGCGCCCGCCGCGCAGGCCTTCTACCGCGCGACTGCGGCCCAGCCCGACGACGTGGTGCGCCGCCGGCACCTGGTCACCCGCGGCCGCGCGGTCACCGGGGTCGAGGACGAGGTCCTCGACCTGGACCACCTCGCGGGGGCCGCGGACGGCGAGGCGTCGATGGCGGGCCTGTCCGGCGAGGGCGCGCTGCTGGCCTCGCTGGCCGCCGGGCGCACCGGGCACATGGCCGACATCGTGGCGACGATCCAGGCCGAGCAGGACGCGATCATCCGCTCGGACCTGCAGGGCTCGCTCGTCGTGCAGGGCGGGCCGGGCACGGGGAAGACCGCCGTGGCGCTGCACCGCGCGGCCTACCTGCTGTACGCCCACCGGCGCCTGCTCGAGCGCTCCGGGGTGCTGCTCGTCGGCCCGAGCCGCACGTTCCTGCGCTACATCGACCAGGTGCTCCCCTCGCTCGGGGAGACCGGGGTGGTCACCTCCACGATCGCCGAGCTGTTCCCCGGCATCGTCGCGACAGGATCCGAGGACGACGCCGTCAGCGAGATCAAGGGCCGGCCGGTGTGGGCGCGGATCATCGAGCGCGCGGTGCGCCAGCGCGAGCGCACGCCGCGCGAGGCCACCGAGATCTCGGTGGACGGCCGGATCGTGGTCGTCGAGCCGTCCCACGTCGCGTCGGCGATCGCCCGCGCGCGTCGTGGCAACCGGCCCCACAACCTGGCCCGCACCGCCTTCGTGCGGGACATGCTGTCCCGTCTCGCCGACCAGTACATCGCCCAGCTCGGGTCCCCCCTGGCGCCCGAGGACCGCGCGGAGATCGTCGAGGAGCTGCGCACCACCCGCGAGGTGCGGATCGCGCTCAACCTGGCGTGGATGCCGCTGACGCCGCAGGGGCTCGTGCGGGACCTGTTCAGCAAGCCGTACCGGCTCGAGGCCGCCGCGCCCGAGCTCACGAGCCGCGAGCGCCGACTCCTGCTGCGCTCGGCCGACGCCGAGTGGACGGCCGCGGACGTCCCGCTCCTGGACGAGGCGGCGGAGCTGTTGGGCGAGGACGACCAGGCCGCCCGCGCGCAGGCGCGCGCGGACGCGGTGCGTCGTGACGCCGAGCTGGACTACGCGCGCCGGGTGCTGCAGTCGAGCGGGAGCGACGGGCTGGTCTCCGCCGAGATGCTCGCGGACAGGTTCGCGGCCACCGGCCCGCGCCTGACCACCGCCGAGCGCGCCGCCGCCGACCGGACGTGGACCTACGGGCACGTGGTCGTCGACGAGGCGCAGGAGCTGTCGGCGATGGCGTGGCGGATGCTGCTGCGCCGGGTGCCGACCCGGTCGATGACCATCGTGGGGGACGTCGCGCAGACGAGCTCGGCGGCCGGGGCGCGCAGCTGGCAGAAGATGCTGGACCCCTTGTTGCGGTCGTCGTGGCGGCTGTCGGAGCTGACGGTCAACTACCGCACCCCCGCCGAGGTCGCCGACGCCGCGCAGCGGGTCGCGCGCGCGGCGGGGCTGCCCGTGAGCCGGCTGACGTCGGCTCGCCGCGTGCCCGGGGCGCTGGCCATCGAGCGCGTCGACCGGGAGGGCGTGGCGGCTGCCGCGGCAGGCCAGGTGCGGCATTGGCTCGACGAGCTGGACGCGGGGGGGTCGGGCGGGCGGATCGCCGTGGTCGGCGCGCCCGAGCTGCTCGCCGAGGCGCGCGCGGCCCTCCACGCCCTCGGGCTGGGCGACGCGCTCGGCGCTCGCGCGACGGGCCCGGGCGCGGCGACGCTCGACGCCCCCGTCTCGCTGCTCACCCCGCGCGAGAGCAAGGGCCTGGAGTTCGACGTGGTGGTGCTGCTCGAGCCGGCGCAGGTCATCGCGGCCAGCGCGGGCGACCTGTACGTCGCGATGACGCGCCCGACGCGCGCGCTGCGGGTCGTGCACAGCGCCCCGCTCCCCCCGGGCCTCGGCACGGACGCCTGACCTGGGGCGATCGGGCGCGTCGAGCCGCCCACGGGACCGCGCGGGCGCGCCGATCGTGTCCGAGGGACGGGACCGGCTTGGGGTCTTCCAGCACGGAGGCGCACCATAGGGGCGTGCTGCGCGCCCTTCTCCTTGAGAACCTCCATCCCCAGGCCACGTCGATCCTCCAGGACGCCGGGTTCGAGGTGACGACCCGCACCGGCGCCCTCGACGAGGCTGAGCTCGTCGAGGCGCTGCAGGGGGTCCACCTGCTCGGCATCCGCTCGAAGACCCAGGTCTCGGCGGCCGTCCTCGAGCAGGCGCCCGACCTCGTGGCGATCGGCGCCTACTGCATCGGCACCAACCAGATCGACCTGGCGGCCGCGGCGTCCCGCGGTGTCGCGACCTTCAACGCGCCGTTCTCGAACACCCGCTCGGTCGTCGAGCTGGCCATCGCGGAGATCATCGGCCTCACGCGTCGCCTGACGGAGTTCGACCGCGCGATGCACGACGGGCTGTGGAACAAGTCGGCCACCGGCGCCCACGAGGTGCGGGGCCGGACGCTGGGCATCGTCGGCTACGGCAACATCGGCACCCAGCTCTCGGTGCTGGCCGAGAACCTCGGCATGTCGGTGATCTTCTACGACACGTCCGAGAAGCTCGCCCTGGGCAATGCCCGCCGCGCCGCGTCGCTCGACGAGGTGCTCGAGGTCGCCGACGTCGTCACCCTGCACGTGGACGGCCGCGGCGGCAACGCCGGCCTGTTCGGCGCGAAGCAGTTCGCCGCGATGCGGCCCGGCTCGGTGTTCCTCAACCTGTCCCGGGGCTTCGTGGTCGACTACGCCGCGCTGCGGGACGCCGTGGTCTCCGGCCACATCAGCGGCGCCGCCGTGGACGTCTTCCCGGTCGAGCCCAAGCGCAAGGGCGACCCGTTCGACTCCGAGCTGCGCGGCCTGCCGAACGTCATCCTCACCCCGCACACGGGCGGCTCCACGGAGGAGGCGCAGGAGGCGATCGGGCAGTTCGTCTCCCACAAGCTGCGCGACTACATGGCCACCGGCTCCACGACGTTGAGCGTCAACCTGCCGAACGTCGCCCTGGACCGGCAGCCGGACGCGCACCGGCTGGCGTACCTGCACCGCAACGTGCCCGGTGTGCTGGCGGCCGTCAACGCGACCCTCGCCGAGCACGGGGTCAACATCGAGGGCCAGCTGCTCTCGACCCGGGGCGAGATCGGCTACGTGGTCACCGACGCCGGCGCCGCGGTGGACCCGGCTGTGGTCGAGGCGCTCGCCTCACGGCCCGAGTCGGTGCGCCTGCGCGTGCTCACCTGAGACCTCTCCACCGGCGTCTCCGCGCCGTCGCCGTGAGGCGGTGACAGCGAGGGTGGCAGCAAGACGGCGGCGGACCAGGACGATGTCCTGGTCCGCCGCCGTCTTGCTGTGGCTGGCGCGGCCTGTCAGGCCGAGCCGGACTTGCGCCGGAACTGGCGCTGCACCGGGCCGGCGGTCTCGGAGCCGTGCACCGAGCCCGTGTTCGTGGAGCCGTCCGTGGTGCGGTGCTGGGTGGCCTTCTTGCGGTCGAGAGCCTCGCGGAACTTCGCCTTGGCGTCCTCGGAAGCCCCCGGTGCTGTCGCCCTGTCGTCGTTCTGCGCCATCGCGGTGCCTCCTCGTGGGTACTGCGTGATGTCGGTGACGCTCGGGGTTCCGCCGCGCCGCCCGTCCAGCCTTCCCGAGATCGTGGCCGAATGCCAGCGCGTTGCGCGGGTCGACGTCGGGGCCGGGCTGGTGAAGCCCATGCGGGCTGACGCCCCAGTCTAGGCGCGGCGGCAGGGCTACCGTCGTGCCATGCCCTCCACTGCCCCCGACATCCCTGGACCGCTTCCGCTGCGCCCGTGCGGCCGCAGCGGCCTGAGGCTCCCCGAGGTGACGCTCGGGCTGTGGCAGAACTTCGGGGAGGCGACACCGTTCGACGCCCAACGCGAGCTCGTGCTGAGGGCCGTCGACCTGGGTGTGACCCATCTGGACCTCGCGAACAACTACGGCCCGCCGCCGGGCGCCGCCGAGGCGACCGTGGGACGGCTGCTCGCGCGAGAGCTCTCCGGGCGCCGCGACGAGCTGGTCATCGCGACCAAGGCGGGCTATCGGCAGTGGCCGGGCCCGTACGGCGAGCACGGCTCCCGCAAGTACCTCCTCGCGTCGCTCGACCAGTCTCTGCGCCGCCTTGGCCTCGACCACGTCGACCTCTTCTACAGCCACCGCTTCGACCCCCGCACGCCGCTCGATGAGACGATCGGCGCCCTGGGCGCGGCGCTCGCGTCAGGCCGCGCCCGTGCTGTCGGGATCTCGTCGTACTCCGCGAGGCGCACCGTCGAGGCGCTCGAGGCGGCAGCCGCGCTCGGCGTCCCGCTCACCGTGTGCCAGCCGTCGTACTCGATGCTGAACCGCTGGATCGAGCGTCCGGACCCCGCCGCTGGCGGCCGTTCCCTGCTCGACGTCGCGGGCGACGCGGGGCTGGGCGTCGCCGCCTTCTCCCCGCTCGCCCAGGGGATGCTCACCGACCGGTACCTGACGGGGGTGCCCGAGGACTCCCGCGCTGCCCGCGGTGGCCCGTTGCGGGCCTCGTACCTGACGGAGGAGAATCTCGCGCACGTCCGCGCGCTCGACGCCGTCGCCCGCCGGCGCGGGCAGTCGCTGGCCCAGCTGGCCATCACCTGGGCGTTG
>Ga0233375_1000121_pt1 | contig 47399 bp, 41 predicted proteins | sample ElkDunMinimDraft_10_FD_191539 | JGI IMG/M metagenome (GOLD analysis project Ga0233375, IMG submission 191539) | Fecal eukaryotic communites from dung pellets of Tule Elk in California, USA - Elk Dung E16 | ecosystem: Host-associated > Mammals > Digestive system > Large intestine > Fecal | place...
CGCGGTGCTGAAGGTCGAGCGCACCGGCCTGGTGCCGTTGGCCCTCGGCGACTCGGACCTCGCGGTGGTGGGGGACCCGGTGATCGCCGTCGGCGCCCCGCTCGGGCTCGAGGGCACGGTGACCACCGGGATCGTCAGCGCGCTGAACCGGCCGGTCTCGGCGGGCGGGACGGACTCGGACACCGCCTTCATCAACGCCATCCAGACCGACGCGGCCATCAACCCCGGCAACTCCGGCGGCCCGCTCGTGAACGCCGCCGGCGAGGTGATCGGGGTGAACTCCGCGATCGCGCAGCCGCCGGGCTCGTTCGGAGGGGCCGGCGGCAGCATCGGGCTCGGGTTCGCGATCCCCTCGAACCAGGCCCGCCGCACGGCCGAGCAGCTCATCGAGACCGGTCGCGCCACGTACCCGATCATCGGCGTGCTCCTCGACCAGCGGTACGCCGGCGAGGGGGTGCAGGTCGCGACGGAGATGCAGGGCGGCTCCGCTCCGGTGACGCCGCAGGGTCCCGCCGACGCGGCCGGAATCCGCGAGGGCGACGTCATCCTGGCCATCGACGGCCGCCCGGTCACCGACCCCGACGAGCTCATCGTGGCCATCCGCGCGAAGACCCCCGGGGACACGGTGGTGCTGCGGGTGCGCACCGGGACCGACGAGCGCGACGTGCGTGTGGTGCTCGACGAGTCCTCCGGCTCGTGAGCGACGGGTAGCCTGGCCCCGTGCTAGACATCAACGGCGGTGAGTTCATCCTCCTGCTGGTCGTTGCTGTCCTGGTGATCGGCCCCGAGCGCCTGCCCAAGTACGCGGAGCAGCTCGGCCAGTGGGCCCGCCAGGCGCGCGGCTTCGTGCAGGACACCAAGTCGCGTGTCGACACGGAGCTGGGCGACGACCTCAAGGACGTCGACTGGGCCGCCCTCGACCCGCGGCGCTACGACCCGCGGCGGATCGTGCGCGAGGCGCTGCTCGACGACGTGGCCCCCGCGCAGACGACCGGGCCGCGGGCACGGGCCTCCGCCGCGCCGGTGGCCGCCGCCGGCACCTCCTGGCGGGCGTCGACCCCCGCTCCCGCCGCGCCCGTCGTCGCCGACGGCGCCCCCGCCCCGTATGACGACGAGGCCACCTGACCGGGAGCCACGCACGCCCCCCGCCCCCCGCACGTCCTGAAAGAGAGACTCGTCGAATGGCACCCGCGCCCCAGCGTCCGCGCATCTTCTCCGGGATGCAGCCCACCTCGGACTCGCTCCACCTCGGCAACTACCTGGGCGCGCTCACGCAGTGGGTGGCGCTCCAGGACTCCTACGACGCGCTGTACTGCGTCGTCGACCTGCACGCGCTGACCGTCGGCCCCGACCCCGCGGTGCTCCGCGAGAGGACCCGTCGCACGGCCGCCCAGTACCTCGCCGCGGGCGTCGACCCGGCGCGGTCCATCCTGTTCGTGCAGTCGCACGTGGCGGCGCACTCCGAGCTCGCGTGGCTGCTGTCCTGCCAGACGGGGTTCGGCGAGGCGAGCCGCATGACCCAGTTCAAGGACAAGTCCACGCGGTACGGCCAGGAGGGCACGACGGTCGGGCTGTTCACGTACCCCGTCCTCATGGCCGCGGACATCCTGCTGTACGACACCGCGCTCGTCCCGGTGGGCGAGGACCAGCGCCAGCACCTGGAGCTCACCCGCGACCTGGCCCAGCGGCTCAACGCCCGGTTCGGGACGGGCACCGCGGTGGTGCCGGAGGCGCACATCGTCAAGGCGACCGCCAAGATCTACGACCTGCAAGAGCCCACCGCGAAGATGAGCAAGTCGTCCGCCAGCCCGAACGGCATCATCGAGCTCCTCGACGACCCGAAGGTGGTGGCGAAGCGCATCCGCTCGGCCGTCACCGACGCCGAGCGCGAGATCCGGTACGACCCCGAGGCCAAGCCCGGCATCGCGAACCTGCTGACCATCTACTCCGCCCTGACCGGCCGCGACGTGCTCGCCATCGAGGCCGAGTACCAGGGCAAGGGATACGGCGACCTCAAGAAGGACCTGGCGGACGTCGTGGTGGACTTCCTCACGCCGTTCCAGGAGCGGGTGCACGGCTACCTCGCCGACCCGGCGTCGCTCGACGACGTCCTGGCCGACGGGGCCGAGCGGGCGCGGGAGCTGGCGTCGGGCATGCTCGACCGCGTCTACGACCGGATGGGCCTGCTGCCGCGGCGAGGCCGGGCATGAGGTTGCCGGCCCGGCAGGGCGACCAGCTGCGGATCGGGGTGGCCATCACCATCCCCGAGCCGTACGGGTCGCTGCTGCAGGCCGCCCGCGGGCGCTTCGGCGATCCCGCGGCGCCGTTCATCCCCCCGCACATCACGCTGCTCGGGCCCACGGTGCTCGAGCCGTCCGACGTCGAGGAGGTCGAGCGGCACCTCACGGCGGCGGCCTCCCGCCACCGGCCGTTCGTGGTGCACCTGCGGGGGACGGGCACGTTCCGCCCGGTCTCGCCCGTGGTGTTCGTGCAGGTGGTGGACGGCATCGCCAGCTGTGAGGCGCTCGAGCGGGAGGTCCGCACCGGCCCCCTGGAGCAGAGCCTCAACTTCTACTACCACCCGCACGTCACGGTGGCCCACGAGGTGCCGGAGCCCGACCTCGACCGGGCGTTCGAGGAGCTGGTCGACTTCGAGGCGACGTTCGTGGTGAGCGCGTTCCACTCCTACGAGCACGGCGACGACGAGGTCTGGCGCCCGGTGCGCGAGTTCCCGTTGACGGGGGCGGTGTCGTCGGGATCCGAGGCCACGGCACGCCGGGCGGGCGGCACGACCACGTCGGCGCCCCGCCCCCGGACCCCCACGGGCGCCGCGGCCCCGGATGCCTCGCGGGTGCTCGACTCCTAGGGTCGGGGGATGACCGCGCAGCCCGATCCTGGCGCGCCGGTCGGCGCAGGGCGGGCGCACGCCAAGGCGGCGGCCACGGAGGGCTCCGTCGAGGCCCCGAAGAGCGGGCTGCGGGCCAGGATCGCCGCGGTCGTCGCCTGGGCCAAGCGCGTCGTCGAGTGGTGGAACCAGAGCCGTGCGGGTCGGGCCAACGCGCGGTTCGGCGCCGCCGGTGGGGGAGTGCTGACCGGGGGCATCGCCTACTCCACCCTGTTCTCGGTCTTCGCGGGCCTGACGATCGGCTACACGGCGTTCATGGCCGTGCTGGGCCGCGACCAGGCCCTGCGGCAGGACGTGCTGGCCACGGTGGCCGCCAACCTCCCCGGCCTGATCGACACCGGCTCGGAGAACGGCGTGCTGGACCCGGACTCCCTGCGGCTGACCGTGGGGCTGAACGTCACGAGCATCGTGGCCGGCGTCGTCCTGCTGGTCAGCGCGACGTCGGCGCTGTCATCCCTGCGCACCGCGGTCCGCGCCATGTTCGACGCCGGCCGGATGCCCGAGAACGCGGCGCTCGGCAAGCTGCGCGACCTGGCCGGCTTCGTCGGGCTCGCGCTGGCGGTGCTGGTCGCGGCGGTGCTGAGCCTGGCGGCGTCCTCCCTGGCCAGCGGCGCGCTGCACCTGCTGGGCGTCACCGAGGGCACGGGGACGCTCGTGCGGGTGCTGGTGGTCGTCGTGGGGTTCGTCGTCGACGTGGGCACGTTCATGCTCATCGTGCGGGTGCTCGCGGGGCAGCGGCCGCCGTTCCGCGACCTGCTCGGGGGCGCGATGATCGCCGCGGTGGGACTGGGCGCGATGCGGATCGCGGGCACCTCGCTGGTGGCCAGCGGCGCCGAGCGGAACGCGCTGCTGGCGTCCTTCGCCGCGATCGTCACGTTGCTGGTGTGGATCAACCTGATGGCCCGCATCGTGCTGCTCGCGGCGGCGTGGACCGCCAACCCGCCGCGGGTGACGGCCGCCGAGCCGGGCGGCGGCGAGGCGTCGGGGGCGTAGGCAGGGACCGCGCGACGAGAGCGGCCACGCACGGCGAGAGCGCCGCCCCCCGTGCGGGGACGGCGCTCTCGGGTGCGCCCGCGGTGGGGCGTCAGAAGGCGCGGGTGATCATCGCCCGCTTGACCTCCTGGATCGCCTTGGTGACCTCGATGCCGCGAGGGCATGCCTCGGTGCAGTTGAAGGCGGTGCGGCAGCGCCACACGCCCTCCTTGTCGTTGAGGATCTCGAGCCGCTGGGCCCCGCCCTCGTCACGGCTGTCGAAGATGAACCGGTGCGCGTTGACGATCGCGGCCGGGCCGAAGTACTGCCCGTCCGTCCAGAACACCGGGCACGCCGACGTGCACGCCGCGCACAGGATGCACTTGGTGGTGTCGTCGAAGCGCTCGCGCTGGGCGGCGGACTGCAGGCGCTCCTTGGTCGGCGCGTTCCCCTCGGTGATCAGGAACGGCATGATCTCGCGGTAGGAGGCGAAGAACGGCTCCATGTCCACGACCAGGTCCTTGATCACCGGCAGGCCCTTGATGGGCTCGACCAGGATCGGCTTGCCCGGGTTGAGGTCCTTGAGCAGGGCCTTGCACGCGAGGCGGTTGCGGCCGTTGATCCGCATGGCGTCCGAGCCGCACACCCCGTGGGCGCACGAGCGGCGGAAGGTCAGCGACCCGTCGTGCTCCCACTTGATCTTGTGCAGGGCGTCCAGGAGCCGGTCCGTGCCGTGCGCGGTGACCGTGAACTCCTCCCAGTACGCCTCGTCCCCGTGGGAGTCGGGCAGGTACCGGCGGATGCGCAGCGTCACGTCGAAGCTGGGCACCACGCCGATCTCGGAGGTCTCGGATTCCGTGGCGGCGTCGAGGGTGGCAGTCATCAGTACTTACGCTCCATCGGCTGGTACCGGGTCATGACGACGGGCTTGTACCCGAGGCTGACGTCGAACGTGCCGGGCGCGGCCGACCCCGGCCCGCTGAGGACGCTGACGAGCTCGCCGTCCTGGTCGGGCGCCACCACGGCGCCCCCCGCGGCGTCCGGGTCCGCGACGGCCACGGCGACGGGCTCCGACGGGGCCAGCACGCCGGGGCGCCGCCGGTAGGCCATCGTGTGCTGCATGTAGCCCTCGTCGTCGCGCTTCGGGTAGTCCTCCCGGAAGTGGCCGCCGCGGGACTCGTTGCGGTTCAGGGCCCCGACGACCACGACCTCGGCGATGTCCAGCAGGAAGCCCAGCTCGAGCGCCTCCAGGAGGTCGGTGTTGAAGGTGCTGCTCTTGTCCTGCACCGACACGTTCCGGTACCGCTTCTGCAGGTCGCGGACGTCCGCGAGGGCCTGGAGCAGCGACTCCTCGGTGCGGAAGACCTGGGCGTTGGTGTCCATGGTCTGCTGCAGGTCGCGGCGCACGTCCGCGACCCGCTCCCCGGACGGGCGCTCGCGCATCTCGAGCAGCTCGGCCACGACGCCGCCCTCGGGGTCGACGGGCACCTCGACCCAGTCCGCGTTGACGGCGTACTCGGCCGCGGCGATGCCCGCCCGCTTGCCGAACACGTTGATGTCCAGCAGCGAGTTGGTGCCGAGCCGGTTGGAGCCGTGCACCGACACGCAGGCGACCTCGCCGGCCGCGTACAGGCCCTTGACGGTGTCGGTGTTGTTGCGCAGCACCTCGGCGGTGATGTTGGTCGGCACGCCGCCCATCGCGTAGTGCGCCGTGGGGTAGACGGGGATCGGCTCGGTGTACGGCTCGATGCCCAGGTAGGTGCGGGCGAACTCGGTGATGTCCGGCAGCTTGGCGTCGATGTGCGCCGGCTCCAGGTGCGTCAGGTCGAGGAGCACGTAGTCCTTGTTCGGGCCGGCGCCGCGGCCCTCGCGCACCTCGAGGGCCATGGACCGGGCGACGATGTCGCGCGGCGCGAGGTCCTTGATGGTGGGGGCGTAGCGCTCCATGAACCGCTCGCCGTCGGCGTTGCGCAGGATGCCGCCCTCGCCGCGCGCGGCCTCGGAGAGCAGGATGCCCAGGCCCGCGAGGCCGGTCGGGTGGAACTGGAAGAACTCCATGTCCTCGAGCGGCAGGCCGCGGCGGTAGGCGAGGGCCATGCCGTCACCGGTGAGGGTGTGGGCGTTGGAGGTCGTCTTGTAGATCTTGCCGGCCCCACCCGTGGCGAGGACCACGGACTTCGCGCGGAACAGGTGGATCTCGCCGGTGGCGAGCTCGTAGGCGACCACGCCGCTCACCCTCACGTCCTCGCCGCTGGGGACGTCCCCGTCGACCAGGTCGTGCGAGAGCAGCAGGTCGAGCACGTAGAACTCGTTGAAGAACTCCACGTCCTGCTTGACGCACTGCTGGTACAGGGTCTGCAGGATCATGTGGCCGGTGCGGTCCGCCGCGTAGCAGGACCGGCGGACGGCGCTCTCGCCGTGGTTGCGGGTGTGCCCCCCGAACCGGCGCTGGTCGATCTTGCCCTCGGGGGTGCGGTTGAACGGCAGCCCCATCTTCTCGAGGTCGAGCACCGCGTCGATGGCCTCCTTGGCCATGACCTCGGCGGCGTCCTGGTCGACGAGGTAGTCGCCGCCCTTGACCGTGTCGAAGGTGTGCCACTCCCAGTTGTCCTCCTCGACGTTCGCGAGGGCGGCGCACATGCCGCCCTGCGCGGCGCCCGTGTGGGAGCGCGTCGGGTACAGCTTGGAGATGACGGCCGTGCGGGTGCGGCCGGAGGACTCGAGGGCGGCGCGCATCCCGGCGCCACCTGCGCCCACGATCACGACGTCGTACTGATGGGTCTGCATCGGGCTCGATGCCTCCTGTGGCGGATCGGCGCGAGACGCGCGGGCCGCGCCCGCCGCGATGGGCGGGCGGGGCCGGCGGTCAGGCGGAGCAGAACGAGGGGAGGAGGTTCGCCGGGCTGTCGAGCGGGCACGGGTCGAACGTGAAGATGACGAGCGTGCCGAGCACCACGACGACGATCAGCGAGGCCATGAGGGCCGTCTTGAGCGCGAGCCGGACGCTGTCCCGCTCGGCGTAGTCGTTGATGATGGTGCGCACGCCGTTGGCGCCGTGGATCATCGCGAGCCACAGCATGAGCAGGTCCCAGACCTGCCACAGCGGGGAGGCCCACTTGCCGGCGACGAACCCGAAGTCCACGGCGCTGATGCCCTCGCCCTGGACGAGGTTGACGAACAGGTGGCCGAAGATGAGCACCAGCAGCACGACGCCGGACACCCGCATGAAGATCCAGCCGTACAGCTCGAAGTTGCCGCGGGTGCTGCGGCGGTTGCGGGGCGCGCGGGGCGCCCTCGGCTCGGCGATCGTGGTCATCAGGCGCCCCCGAAGACGTGGCCCAGGTGCCGCGGCAGGAAGCCCGCCATGGTCACGACGAACAGCCCCAGGACGACGTACAGCATGACGCGCTGGTACCGCGGGCCCTTGGCCCAGAAGTCCACGAGCATGATGCGGATGCCGTTGAAGGCGTGGAAGACGATCGCCGCGACCAGGCCGGCCTCGCCGATGCCCATGATGGGGTTCTTGTACGTGCCGATGACCGCGTTGTACGCCTCCGGGGAGACGCGCACGAGAGCCGTGTCGAGCACGTGGACGAGCAGGAAGAAGAAGATGAGGACGCCGGTCACGCGGTGCGCGACCCACGACCACATGCCTTCACGCCCTCGGTAGAGCGTGCCGGCCGGTGCGGTGGGCACGTGGAGAGCCTCCTGGCAGTCGGATGAGGGACAGCACTGTCCTTTTCGCTCTCCACTCTAGTGACTTGTCCCTCACGGTCGACCGCCCTGCCCCCTGTGGCGCGGGGGATCTGACCGAATGTGACGAAACCCACAGCGGAGCCGGCCCGGCGGTCGCGCCGCTGGTCATGGCTACCCTGGCCCGATGACCGACGCGATCCCTGGCTTCTACGCCGTCGTCCCCGCCGGTGGCGCGGGCACCCGCCTGTGGCCGCTCTCGCGGGCCGGCGCGCCCAAGTTCCTCCACGACCTGACGGGGACCGGGCGCACCCTGCTCCAGGGCACGGTCGACCGCCTGCTGCCGCTGACCGGGCCGGGCGGCGTCCTGGTGGTCACGGGCGCGCGCCACCAGGCGGCTGTGCAGGAGCAGCTGCCCGAGGTGCGCCCGCAGGACGTGCTCGCCGAGCCGTCGCCGCGCGACTCCATGGCCGCGATCGGCCTGGCCGCCGCGGTGCTCGAGCAGCGGCACGGGGACGTGGTGCTCGGGTCGTTCGCGGCCGACCAGGTGATCGACGGCGCGCAGGAGTTCGGCCGGGCGGTGCGCGAGGGCGTCGAGGCCGCCCGGGTGGGCCACGTGGTCACCGTGGGGATCGCCGCCACGGGCCCGTCCACCGCGTTCGGCTACGTCCGCTCCGGTGAGCCGCTGGGGATCGCGGGCGCGCCCAGCGTGCGCCACGCGCTGGGCTTCACCGAGAAGCCCGACGCGGAGACCGCCGCCGCGTACCTGGCCACGGGGGAGTACCGCTGGAACGCGGGCATGTTCATCGTCCGCGCCCGGACGCTCCTCGACCACCTCGCCGCCCAGCTCCCGGCCCTGCACGACGGCCTGCGGGAGATCGCGGCGGTGTGGGACACCCCGGCGCGCGAGGAGGTCCTCGCCCGCGTGTGGCCGACCCTCACCCGGATCGCGATCGACCACGCGATCGCCGAGCCCGTCGCCGCGGCGGGCGGCGTGGCCATGGTGCCGGGCGACTTCACCTGGGACGACGTGGGGGACTTCGCCTCGCTCGCCGAGCTGCTGCCCGAGGCCCCCGGGGGCGCCGGCGCCCGGACCCTGGGAGACGACGCTCTGGTGCTGCGCATCGACGCGACCGGCGCCCTGGTCGTGCCGTCCTCGGGCCGTGCCGTCACCGTGATCGGCGTGCCGGACGCCGTCGTGGTGGACACCCCCGACGCGCTCCTCGTGACGACCCGCGACCGCGCCCAGCAGGTCAAGGGCGGCGTCGACGGCTGGCGGGCGCGCGGTCGCGACGACCTGCTCTGAGACGGCCTGCCCTGACGGGCGGGGCGGCGGGGGAGGCCGTCGCGGCGGTGGCCGGCTCGGCGCTGTTCCAGACAGGCGGTCTACCCTCGCGGCGTGCCTGTAGACGAATTCCACCTCGCTGACCGTGTCGCCGCCCTGCGCCCCGAGCTCGTCGAGATCCGGCGGGACCTGCACGCGCACCCGGAGCTCTCGCGCCTCGAGCAGCGGACGACACGCCTGGTCGCGGACCGTCTGCGCCTCGCTGGCCTGACCCCCCGTCTGCTGCCCGGCACAGGCCTGATCTGCGACATCGGCCCCGGCCTCGCCGAGGGCGACCGACGGCGCGTCGTGCTGCGCGCCGACCTCGACGCGCTGCCGGTGCCCGACACCTCGGGCGTCCCGTGGGCGTCGACCGTGCCCCACGTGGCGCACGCCTGCGGCCACGACGTGCACACCACGGTGGTGCTCGGCGCCGGCCTCGTGCTGGCCGAGATGGCCGCCGAGGGCACGCTCGACCGCGGGGTGCGGCTGCTGTTCCAGTCGGCCGAGGAGGTGCAGCCGGGCGGCGCCCTCGACGCCATCGCGGAGGGCGTGCTCGACGGGGCGAGCCGCGTGTACGCCGTGCACTGCGACCCGAGGGTCGACGTCGGGCGGATCGGCACGCGCATCGGCCCCATCACGTCGGCCTCCGACGAGGTCACGGTGACGCTGCGCGGCGACGGCGGGCACACCTCCCGCCCGCACCGGACCGGTGACGTGGTCTTCGCGCTCGCCCAGGTCATCACCCAGGTCCCGGCGGTGCTCGGACGCCGGCTCGACCCGCGCTCGGGCGTGAACCTCACGTGGGGCGCCGTGCAGGCGGGCTCGGCGCCGAACGCGATCCCGTCCGCGGGCATCGCCCGCGGCACGCTGCGCTGCCTGGACGTGCGCGCCTGGGAGCGGGCCTCGGCCGTCTTCCACGACGCGGTGCAGCAGGTGGTCGCGCCCTACGGCGTCGAGGCCGAGGTGCGGCACCAGCGCGGGGTGCCGCCGGTGGAGAACGACGAGCAGAGCGTCGCGGTGCTGGAGTCCGCGGCGCGCGACGTGCTGGGCGCGGACGCGGTGCAGCTCACCGAGCAGTCCCTGGGCGGCGAGGACTTCGCCTGGTACCTGACGAAGGTGCCCGGGGCCATGGCGCGGCTGGGCACGCGGACGCCGGGAGGGCGCTCGTTCGACCTGCACCAGGGCGACTTCCAGGTCGACGAGCGCGCGATCGACGCCGGTGTGCTGCTGCTCGCCCGCGCGGCGATGGCCCGGATGGCCGAGTGAGGGGCCGGCATGACCGCGAGCTGGGACGGCGCGTCCCGCATCTCGGAGCAATGTCCCAACTGGATAACGGAAACCCATCGCCTACCCGCTGGTAACTAGACCGAAAGCAGGGGTCCCTAGAATGCCCGTGCGGGTGTCGATGGAGGGCCCGTGCCCGCGCCGCGCGTCACGCCGAGCGGGATCGAAGGTTCACCAGCAGCATCTCGATCAACAACAGGAGTGTCGCGTGAAGAAGATCATCCGTGTGGCAGCGCTCGGTGGGGCGCTCGCCCTCACACTCGCGGCCTGTGGCAGCGCGCCCGAGGACGACGCGACGGCCACGGCCGGCGCCGGGGGCAGCGACTTCAAGGCCTGCATGGTCTCCGACGAGGGCGGGTTCGACGACAAGTCCTTCAACCAGTCGGGCGCCGAGGGCCTCGAGCGCGCCAAGGCCGAGCTCGGCATCACGACGGTCCTGGTCGAGTCGCAGGCCGTGACGGACTTCGGCCCCAACGTGACGAACCTCGTCAACCAGGGCTGCAACCTCGTCATCGGCGTCGGCTTCATGCTGGAGGACGCGATCGAGGAGGCCGCCGTGGCCAACCCGGACGTCGAGTTCGCGCTCGTCGACTCCGGCTTCAGCGACGCCGACTTCAACCCGGTGACGCACGACAACGCCAAGCCCCTGCTGTTCGACACGCAGGAGGCGGCCTTCCTCGCGGGCTACGCCGCGGCCGGCATGTCCAAGACCGGCAAGGTGGCGACGTTCGGCGGCATCCAGCTGCCCTCCGTCTCCATCTTCATGGACGGCTTCGCCGACGGCGTCGCGGAGTACAACCAGGACAACGGCGCCAACGTCGAGGTCTTCGGCTGGGACAAGGACGCGCAGACCGGCTCGTTCACCGGCGACTTCGAGAACCAGGCCAACGGCCAGAACCTCGCCAAGGGCTTCATCGACCAGGGCGTCGACGTCATCATGCCCGTGGCCGGCCCGGTCGGGCTCGGCGCCGCCGCTGCCGCCCAGGAGGCCGGTGACGTCATGATCATCGGCGTCGACGCCGACTGGTTCGAGACGGCTCCCGACTACTCGTCGATCATCCTCACCTCGGTCATCAAGGAGATCGGCCAGGCCGTCTTCGACACCGTCGACCAGGCTGTCGCCGGCAACTTCTCCTCCGAGGCCTACGTCGGCACGCTCGAGAACGCCGGCATCGACATCGCCCCGTTCCACGACTTCGAGACGGCCGTGCCGTCCGAGCTCGCGGACAACATCGAGGCGCTCAAGGCGTCGATCATCGCGGGCGACCTCACGGTCGACTCGCCGTCCGCCAACAGCTGACGACGATCGCACTCACCGATGGCCCGGGCAGCACCACAGCCCGGGCCATCGGCCTGAAGTCCCGGCCCTCCCACCGATCCGGTGGCTAGGGTCGACCCCCACGAACCACGCTGAAGGAGCCGGGGCACGTGAAGCTGGAACTGCGAGGGATCACCAAGCGCTTCGGGAGCCTGGTGGCCAACGACCACATCGACCTGGTGGTCGAGCCCGGTGAGATCCATGCGCTGCTCGGTGAGAACGGCGCGGGCAAGAGCACGCTCATGAACGTGCTGTACGGGCTCTACGAGCCCGACGGCGGCGAGATCCTCGTGGACGACGCGCCGGTCGCCTTCACCGGGCCCGGTGACGCGATGGCGGCCGGCATCGGCATGGTGCACCAGCACTTCATGCTGGTGCCCGTCTTCACGGTCGCGGAGAACGTCGCGCTGGGGCACGAGCCGGTGCGTGGCGGCGGCCTCATCGACACCGCGGAGGCCCGCAAGCGGGTCCGTGACATCTCCGACCGCTTCGGCTTCGACCTGGACCCGGACGCGCTCGTCGAGGACCTCCCCGTCGGCGCCCAGCAGCGCGTCGAGATCATCAAGGCGCTCTCCCGCGACGCGCGGGTGCTCATCCTCGACGAGCCCACCGCGGTGCTGACGCCGCAGGAGACCGACGAGCTCATCGAGATCATGCGGCAGCTCAAGGCGGCCGGCACCTCCATCGTCTTCATCACCCACAAGCTGCGCGAGGTGCGCGCCGTCGCCGACCGGATCACCGTCATCCGCCGCGGGGCCGTGGTCGGCGCCGCGGCCCCCAGCGACTCCGAGACGGAGCTGGCCGCGCTCATGGTCGGCCGGTCGGTCGACCTCGGCGTGGACAAGGCGCCGGCGACCCCTGGCGAGGTCGCCCTGCACGTGCAGGGCGTGACCGTGATCGACCCGGCCGGCGTGCGCCAGGTCGACGACGTCAGCTTCGACGTGCGGCGCGGGGAGATCCTCGCCGTCGCCGGTGTGCAGGGCAACGGGCAGACCGAGCTCACCGAGGTGCTCATGGGGCTGCTGCAGCCCGTGGCCGGCTCGGTGCTCCTCGACGGCGCCGAGCTCGTGGGCCGGTCCGTGCGCGAGGTGCTGCACGCGGGCGTCGGGTACGTGCCCGAGGACCGCACGGCGGACGGCGTGATCGCCGACTTCTCGGTCGCGGAGAACCTCGTCCTCGACCTGTTCGACCAGGCCCCCTACGCGCGCGGCATCGCGTTCGACCCGGCGAAGGTCGCCGCCAGCGCGCGCGAGCGGGTCGTCGAGTTCGACGTCCGCACGCCGTCGGTCGACGCCTTCGCGGGCACGCTCTCCGGCGGGAACCAGCAGAAGGTGGTCCTCGCCCGCGAGATGTCCCGGCCGCTGCGCCTGCTCATCGCCTCGCAGCCCACGCGCGGCCTCGACGTGGGCTCGATCGAGTTCGTGCACAGCCGCGTCGTCGCCGAGCGCGACCTCGGCACCCCCGTCGTCATCGTCTCGACCGAGCTCGACGAGGTCCTCGCGCTCGCCGACCGCATCCTCGTGATGTACCGCGGCGGCATCGTGGGGATCGTGCCGGGCGGGACGGACCGCGACGTGCTCGGCCTGATGATGGCCGGCGTCCCGCTCGACGAGGCCCGCGCGCAGGCCGCGGCCCACCACACCACGCTCGGCCAGGCGGATTCCGCGGCCGAGGCCAACCCCTCCAAGGAGGACCTGACGTGAGCGAGTCCGCTCCGCTCCGCGACGCGGCCGTCCCGGTCCCGGGAGACACCGGCGTCGAGAAGCGCCCCTCCCGTGGCCAGACCGCCCTGCGGGAGATGCTCGAGAGCAGCTGGCTCGTCACGGCGCTGGCCATGGTGCTGGCACTCGTGATCAGCGCCGTGCTCATCGCCGCGGCCGACCCCGACGTCCAGGCAGCCGCCGGGTACTTCTTCGCCCGGCCGATGGACCTGCTCAGCGCGGCCTGGGGCGCGGTGGCGCAGGCGTACATCGCGTTGTTCCAGGGGTCGATCATCGATCCCGGCGCCACGACGTTCGCCAAGGCACTCCGCCCCCTGACGGAGACCATGACGGTCTCCGTGCCGCTGATCTTCGCGGGCCTCGGCCTCGGCATCGGGTTCCGCGCGGGCCTGTTCAACATCGGCGCCCAGGGCCAGATCATCATGGGCGCCGTGGTCGGCGGCTACATCGGCTTCGCCCTCGACCTGCCGGTGGGGCTGCACCTGCTCCTCGCCGTGATCGGCTCCGCGCTCGGCGGGGCGATCTGGGCAGGCATCGCCGGCGTCCTCAAGGCCCGCACCGGGGCCAACGAGGTGATCGTCACGATCATGCTCAACAACATCGCGATCTACCTGGTGGGGTACCTGCTCACCACGTCGCCGTTCCAGCGTGGCAACAGCAACAACCCGATCTCCCCGGCGGTGGACGCCAACGCCGTCTACCCGCTGCTGCTCGGCACGGGGTTCCGGCTGCACGCCGGGTTCCTGCTCGCGATCGCCGCGGCGGTGGGCGTGTGGTGGCTGATGAACCGGTCGACCATGGGCTTCCAGTTCCGCGCCGTCGGGTCGAACCCGCACGCCGCGCGCACGGCCGGCATGTCCGTCGAGGCGAGCTACGTGTGGGTCATGGTGATCGCCGGAGCGCTCGCCGGGCTGGGCGGGTCTGCCCAGGTGCTCGGCACCGAGAAGGTCCTCACCGCGGGCGTCGCCGCCAGCTTCGGCTTCGACGCCATCACCGTCGCCCTCCTGGGCCGGTCCAAGCCGCTGGGCACCGTGTTCGCCGGGCTGCTCTTCGGCGCGCTGCGCGCGGGCGGGTACTCCATGCAGGCCCGCACCGGCACGCCGATCGACATCGTGCTCGTCGTGCAGTCCCTCATCGTGCTGTTCATCGCGGCGCCGCCGCTCGTCCGCGCCGTGTTCCGGCTCCCCTCACCAGGAGCCGTCCGACCCGGCGTCCTCGCCACCAAGGAGGCCGCAGCGTGAGCGCCGTGACCGCACCCTCGCGGCCCGCCGCGAGCCCCGTCCCCCCGGAGACGGGCAAGCCGCTGCCGCCCATCAGCTGGAAGGCCCCGATCGGCTACGGCGTGACCGCCCTCGTGGCGCTGGTCCTCTTCGGGCTCCTGCCCGCGGCCGGCCGCACCACGACGTTCACGTTCTCCACGTCGAAGGACTTCTTCCACATCGACCCGGTGACCGTGCCGTCCCGGACCGCGGCGATCGTCCTGTCGCTGGTCGCGCTGGCCCTGGCCGGGGTGTCGCTGTGGGCGACGCGCGAGCGCCGCAAGATGGGCGTCTGGCTGCCCGCGCTGTTCGGCGTGGCCGTCGTCCTCGCGTTCCTCACCTGGGCGGTCGCCGGCAAGGCGCAGCCGCTGCCCGTGACCGGCCTGCTGCAGGGTTCGCTGTTCCTGGCCATCCCGCTGGTGTTCGGGTCGCTCGCCGGCGTGCTGTGCGAGCGCTCCGGCATCATCAACGTGGCGATCGAGGGCCAGCTCCTCGCGGGGGCCTTCGCCGCCGCGGTGATCGCCTCCCTGACGCACAGCGCGTACGCGGGCCTGATCGCGGCGCCGATCGCCGGCGCGCTCGTGGGCCTGATCCTCGTGTACTTCTCGGTGAAGTACCTGGTCAACCAGATCATCGTCGGCGTGGTGCTCAATGTGCTCGTCGTCGGCGTCACCAGCTACCTGTTCTCCACGGTGCTCAAGGTCAACGCCTCGACGTGGAACTCGCCGCCCAAGCTGCCCACCATCGAGGTCCCGCTGCTCTCGCAGATCCCGGTGATCGGCCCGGTGCTGTTCCGCCAGACGGCCCTGGTGTACCTGATGTACGTGGTCGTCGCGCTGCTGCAGGTGATGGTCTTCCGCAGCCGGTGGGGCCTGCGCCTGCGCGCCGTCGGAGAGCACCCCAAGGCCGCGGACACCGTGGGCATCAAGGTCAACCGCACCCGGGTGCGCGCCACGATGCTGGGCGGCGCCGTGGCCGGGCTGGGCGGGGCGTTCTTCACCGTCGCCGCCGGGCTGGCCTTCGGCAAGGAGATGACCGGTGGCAAGGGCTTCATCGCCCTGGCCGCCATGATCCTGGGCCGGTGGAGCCCCACGGGCGCCCTCGCGGCGGCCCTGCTGTTCGGCTTCGCCGACAACCTGCAGGTGGTCCTGGGCATCATCGGCACGCCGATCCCCAGCCAGATCATGCTGATGACCCCGTACGTCGTGACCATCTTCGCCGTCGCCGGCCTCGTGGGCCGCGTGCGCGCCCCCGCCGCCGAGGGCATCCCGTACGTCAAGTGAGCGACAGTGGAGTGAGTGACATGAGCCAGACCCCCGAGATCGACTGGGACGCCCTGCGTGCCGCGGCGCGCGACGTCATGACCCGTGCCTACGTGCCGTACTCCAAGTTCCCGGTCGGCGTCGCCGCCCTGGTGGACGACGGCCGTGTCGTGGTGGGCTGCAACGTGGAGAACGCGTCGCTGGGCCTGACGCTGTGCGCCGAGTGCGCGCTCGTCTCGGGGCTGCACGTCAGCGGCGGCGGGCGCCTGGTGGCGTTCGCCTGCGTCGACCAGCACGGCAACGCGCTGATGCCCTGCGGGCGGTGCCGCCAACTCCTGTGGGAGCACGGCGGGCCGTCGCTGCTGGTGGACACCGTCAGCGGCATCAAGCCGATGACCGAGGTGCTGCCCGACGCTTTCGGGCCGGACGACCTGGTGGAGAGGGCAGCGCGATGAGCGAGCAGCTGGACGCGGTCGACGTCATCCGCACGAAGAGGGACAAGGGCCGTCTGTCGGACGCGCAGATCGACTGGGTGGTCGACGCGTACACCCGCGGCGTGGTCGCCGAGGAGCAGATGGCGGCACTCGCGATGGCCATCCTGCTCAACGGCATGGACCGGGCCGAGATCGCCCGGTGGACCGCCGCGATGATCGCGAGCGGCGAGCGGATGGACTTCTCGGGCCTGTCCCGCCCGACGGCCGACAAGCACTCCACGGGTGGGGTCGGCGACAAGATCACGCTGCCGCTGGCGCCCCTGGTCGCCGTCTTCGGCGTGGCGGTGCCGCAGCTCTCAGGCCGCGGGCTGGGCCACACGGGCGGCACGCTCGACAAGCTCGAGGCCATCCCCGGCTGGCGCGCCGCGCTCAGCAACGCCGAGATGATGACCCAGCTCGAGGACGTGGGCGCGGTCATCTGCCAGGCCGGGTCCGGCCTGGCGCCGGCGGACCGCAAGCTCTACGCGCTGCGCGACGTCACCTCCACGGTCGAGGCCATCCCGCTGATCGCGAGCTCGATCATGAGCAAGAAGATCGCCGAGGGCACCGGGTCGCTGGTGCTCGACGTCAAGGTCGGCTCGGGCGCGTTCATGAAGGACATCGACCGTGCTCGCGAGCTGGCCCGCACGATGGTCGAGCTCGGCACGGACGCCGGGGTGCGGACCGTCGCCCTGCTCACCGACATGGAGACGCCGCTCGGGCTCACCGCGGGCAACGGCCTCGAGGTCCGCGAGTCGGTCGAGGTGCTCGCCGGGGGAGGCCCCGCGGACGTCGTCGAGCTGACCGTGGCGCTGGCCCGGGAGATGCTCACCGCTGCCGGGCAGCCGGACGCCGACCCGGCGGCCGCGCTCGCCGACGGCAGGGCGATGGACGTGTGGCGCCGGATGATCTCGGCCCAGGGCGGCGACGTGGACGCGCCGCTGCCGGTCGCGAAGGAGACGGAGCAGGTCCTGGCGTCGTCCGATGGCGTCCTGACGGGCCTCGACGCCTACGCCGTCGGCGTGGCCGCGTGGCGCCTCGGCGCCGGGCGGGCCCGCAAGGAGGACCCGGTGCAGGCTGCCGCCGGCATCGAGCTGCACGCCAAGCCGGGCGACCGGGTGCGCGCCGGCCAGCCGCTGCTCACGCTGCACACCGACACCCCGGAGCGCTTCGGCCGGGCGCGTGAGGCGCTCGAGGGCGCCGTGCGCATCGACCAGGGCGCCGCGGCGGTGGCCCCGCGTCCGCTCGTCCTCGACCGCATCGGCGAGTGACGCCAAGGGCTGTGCAGCTGACGAGCGTCCTCCGCGCGCTGCGCGGGGGCGCCGTCCCGCTCGATCTGGCGGGCCCGCGCCCGTCCGCTCGCGGCGCCGTCGGGCCGGTTGGGGCCAGGCCTTCCCGGCCGAGCCCCGACCAGGTGCGTGAGCGCGCCAGCGGGCTTCCGCCCGCGGCCGCCGCGGACCTGGTCGCGCGCGTCGACGGGCTCTCCGACCGGGAGGCGTGGCAGGTCGTCGAGCCCTTGCGCCCGGCGCCCGGCGCCAGCGTGCTGCGGTTCGGCACGGCGGCCGCGCGCCAGGTCGACGAGACGGCCTGCGGGGCGGCCGTGCTGGCCATGATCGCCGCGCACGCCGACCCGGCGGTCGCGCTGTGGCTCGTCACAGGGGAGGCGCTCGGCCCGCCGCCCCCGGTGCTGGACGGCGTCGGGCCGGCCGCGGGGCCCGCCGGGCGCCTGGCCGGGCTGCAGGCCGTGCTGCACGTGCGCAGCACACGCCGGGCGCTGCTCGGCGTCCTCCCGTGGCCGACAGCGCTCGGCACCCCGCCGTGGGGCGCGGCGCGCGTCGCCAGCCAGATCGGTGCGCGCGCGGGCGGCCAGCGGTCGACCTCCTACCGCTCGGTGATGCTGGACGACACCCGTCCCGACGAGATCGGCGGCATGCTGGCCCGCGCGCGCCGCGCGCTCGCCGAGGGGATCCCGGTGCCGCTCTACACCGGCGGTGACACCTCGGACGGGTGGGCCGCTGCGGCGCCCCGCCACGTCGTCCTCCTCACAGGCCTCGACACGACCGGCCTCGACACGACCGGCGCCGACACGGCAGGCACCGACACGGCAGGCGACGACACGGCAGGCGACGACACGGCAGGCGACGACACCGCGGAGACGCCCGGCCTGCGGGTCTACGAGCCGTCCAGCGGCCGGGAGCACGTGCTCGCCGAGGACGCGCTGCTCGACGGCGGGACCCCGCGCGCGGCCTACGGCGGCTGGTCGCACGCGTGCTGGGCGCTGCTCCCCGCGCAGCGGCCCGCCCGGAAGCACGAGGCCTGAGGCCCGGGCCTCCCGGGGGGAGGGCCCGCTCGGTTGGCAACGGCCCGCGCCGCGGTCCACCATGGAACGGCACGAGCCGTCCTCATCCCCCGGGAGGAACCATGAGCACCGTGCCCGGCCAGGACTCCTGGCGTGACGCCGGCCTGACCCAGCCCTCGCTGCGGGACGCCACCGAGGCGGACCCCGCGCCGCTCGAGCTCGACGAGCTCAGTGACGCCGAAGCCGCCGACGAGCTGCGCGAGGACGAGGCGGACACCGAGGTGGCCGTCGTCGACCCCGCCGCCGACGTGGTCGAGGAGTACCGCCCCGGCGCGCCACGGCCCGACCTCGACGACCAGGCGAACGTGGCCGACGTGACGGAGCAGACCCGTGAGGTCCCGCTCGACGAGCGGGACGACTACCCCTGATCGGAGCAGTCCCCATCGACCACTACGGTGGGAGCATGACCCTCGCCGCCGATCAGATCGCCGCCCTGCCCAAGGTGCTGCTGCACGACCACCTCGACGGCGGGCTCCGGCCGGCGACGATCGTCGAGCTCGCGGGGGAGGCCGGCCACCCGTTGCCGACCACGGACCCGCAGGCGCTGGGACGCTGGTTCGTCGAGGCCGCCGACTCCGGCTCGCTCGAGCGGTACCTCGAGACGTTCACGCACACCGTCGCCGTGATGCAGACGGCCGACAACCTGCGGCGGGTCGCCCGGGAGTCGGTGCTGGACCTGGCCGCGGACGGCGTGGTCTACGCCGAGCAGCGCTACGCGCCCGAGCAGCACCAACAGGGCGGCCTCACCCTGCAGCAGGTGGTCGATGCCGTGCAGGAGGGGTTCGCCGACGGGGTGGCCCAGGCCGCCGCGCAGGGCCGCCGCATCCAGGTCGGCACGCTGCTCACGGCGATGCGGCACGCCGACCGCGGCGACGAGATCGCGGCGCTGGCCCTGGCGAACCGCGACCGGGGCGTGGTCGGCTTCGACATCGCCGGCGCCGAGAAGGGCTTCCCGCCCTCGCGGCAGGCCTCCGCGTTCGGCGCCCTGCGAGCGGCCAGCTTCCCGGTGACCGTGCACGCGGGCGAGGCGGACGGCCTGCAGTCGATCGCCGAGGCGCTGCACGTCGCCGGCGCCCTGCGGCTCGGCCACGGCGTGCGGATCATGGACGACATCACCGTCACGACCGGCCCGGACGGCGCCCCGCACGCGCGGCTGGGGCGGTTGGCGCAGTGGGTGCTCGACCGGCAGGTCCCGCTCGAGCTGTGCCCCTCCTCGAACCTGCAGACAGGCGCCGCGGAGTCGATCGCCCAGCACCCGGTGACGGTGCTGCGGTCGCTGGGCTTCGCGGTCACGGTGAGCACCGACAACCGCCTGCAGTCCGGCACCTCGCTCACCCGCGAGCTGGCCCTCCTGGCCAAGGAGGCGGGCTGGACCCTCGACGACGTGCGGGACGTGACCGTCACCGCCGCCGAGAACTCCTTCCTCGCGCTGCCTCAGCGGCGCGAGCTGATCGACCGGGTGATCCTCCCGGCGTATTCGCAGAACGGCAGCGGGAGGCACCGCGCATGACCCATCACATCGACCCCACGACCCTCGCCCAGTACGTCGACCACACCCTCCTCAAGCCCGAGGCCACGGCGCAGGACGTCGCCGACCTCGTCGCGGAGGGGCAGCGGCTGGGCGTGTACTCGGTGTGCGTGTCGCCGTCGTTCCTCCCCCTCGACGCGGGCGACCTGAAGGTCGCGACCGTGTGCGGCTTCCCGTCCGGCAAGCACCACAGCGAGGTCAAGGCCGCCGAGGCCGCCCGCGCGGTGGCCGACGGCGCCGACGAGGTCGACATGGTCATCGACGTGGGCGCCGCGAAGGCCGGCGAGTTCGCCGCGGTGCAGGCGGACATCGCGGCCGTCCGGGCGGCCACGCCGGCCCCCGTCGTGCTCAAGGTCATCATCGAGTCCGCGGCCCTGACCGACGAGGAGATCGTCGCGGTGTGCCAGGCCGCCGAGGCCGCGGGCGCGGACTTCGTCAAGACCTCGACCGGGTTCCACCCGGCCGGCGGCGCCTCGGTGCACGCCATCGAGCTGATGCACGCGACCGTCGGCGGGCGGCTGGGCATCAAGGCCTCCGGCGGCGTCCGCACGAGCGCCGACGCGCTGGCGATGATTGAGGCGGGGGCGACCCGTCTGGGCCTGTCCGGCACGGCGGCCGTCCTGGCCGGCCTCGAGGCCGACGCGGGCTACTGAGCTCCCGCTAGACCGCTAGACCGCTAGACCGCTAGACCGCTAGACCGCTAGACCGCTAGACGCGAAGAGACGGCGGGCGCCCCGAGGGGGAGCCCGCCGTCTCTTCGCGTGCGGAGCGAGGGCCGGTCAGGACCCGGTGATGCCCAGCGCCGCCTCGGTGTCACGGCGCACCGCGTCGAGCCGATCACGCGCGTGCCGCCGGGCGCTCATGACCTTCGGCTCGCTCGCGTGCTCGCCGACCTCGACGATCACCTCGAGGTAGCACTTCACCTTGGGCTCGGTGCCGCTGGGCCGCACGATGACCCGGGTGCCGTCCTCCGCGAGCAGCCGCAGCCCGACCGTCGGCGGAAGGCCGCCGCGCTCGGCGTCGGTGCCCGCCTCCAGGTCGACGACCTTGGTGACCGGCGAGCCGCCGAGGGTGGCCGGCGGGTTGTCCCGCAGGCGCGCCATCGTCGCGGGAATCTGGGCGAGGTCCGTGAACCGCACCGAGAGCTGGTCGGTCATGTGCAGGCCGTGGTCGCGCGCCAGGTCGTCCAGCACCCCGAGGAGGGTGCGGCCGTCGGCCTTCAGCGTGGCGGCGAGCTGCGCGATGACGAGCGCCGCGGAGATGCCGTCCTTGTCCCGCACGTGCGCCGGGTCGACGCAGTAGCCGAGGGCCTCCTCGTAGCCGAACACGAGGCCGTCCACGCGGGAGATCCACTTGAAGCCCGTGAGGGTCTCCTCGTGCCGGGCCCCGGCGGCCTGCGCGATCTGCGACAGCAGCCGCGACGAGACGATCGAGTTCGCGAACACGAGCTCGCGCTCGTCCGGCGTGCCGGCGACGAACGTGCCCGCGCCCGGGATGCGGCCCGCCGCCAACGCCCCCAGCAGCGCGCCCACCTCGTCGCCCCGCAGCATCCGCCAGCCGTCGGCGGCGGCGGTGTCCGGCCCGCGGAAGGAGCGCGACGCCGGGTCGTCGACGGCGACCGCGCACCGGTCGGCGTCCGGGTCCAGGGCCAGCACCAGGTCCGCCGACTCGGCCTCCGCGAGGCCCAGCGCGTAGTCCATCGCGCCGGCCTCCTCCGGGTTCGGGAAGGCGACGGTGGGGAAGTCGGGGTCCGGCTCGGCCTGCTCGGGCACCAGGGTCACGTCGCTGAACCCGGCGGCCGCCAGGACGCGTGTGGCCACGGCCCCGCCCACGCCGTGCAGCGGCGTCAGGACGACCTTGAGCGCGCTCGCCCGCGTCCGCGCCGCGTCGCTCGGGTCTGCCAGGGTCAGCACCGACGCGACGTACGCGTCGAGCACGTCCGGCCCCAGCACCGTCCAGCCCGAGTCTGCGCGCGGCACGGACGCGACGGACGTGACGCGGGCGATCTCGGCGGCGATGGCCGCGTCCGCCGGCGGCACGATCTGCGAGCCCTGCGCCCCACCGCCGGCCGCGCGGCCGCCCAGGTAGACCTTGTAGCCGTTGTCCTGCGGGGGGTTGTGGCTGGCGGTCACCATGACCCCGGCCTCGGCGCCCAGGTGCCGCACGGCGAAGGCCAGCACGGGCGTGGGCAGCGGGGCGGGCAGCAGCAGTGCCTCGATGCCCGCGGCGGTCATGACGGCCGCGGTGTCCCGTGCGAAGTCCGCGGACCGGTGCCGCGCGTCGTACCCGATGACCACCCGCGGGGCGGGCTTGGCGCCCGGCAGCTGCGCGTTCAGGTACCCGGCCAGGCCGGCGGCGGCGCGGATCACCACCGCGCGGTTCATCCGGTTGGGGCCCGCGGCGATGGCGCCCCGCAGCCCGGCGGTGCCGAACTGCAGGGTTCCCGCGAACCGGTCCTCGAGCTCGGCACGGGCCTGCTCGACGTCAGCCGAGAGCCGCTCCTGCTCGGGGGGCAGCGGGCTGCCGGGGACGCGCGCGGCCTCGATCTCGTCGAGGGACGTGGTCGCCCGCGCGAGCAGGTCGGCGAGCTCGGCTGCGGTGCTGGGATCTGGATCGTCAGCGATCCATGCGCGAGCCTGATCCTGGATCTCGGGCCATGTGTCGGCGGTCGCCATGACGCTCAATCTACCGACGTGGTCGTCGACGCGTCGTCCAGGCGTCGCACGATCGACGCGAGGAGGGCGCTGATGCGAGGGCCGGCGGCCTGTCCGGCCTCGATGACCTCCTGGTGGGACAGCGGCACGGGGCTGATGCCCGCGGCCAGGTTCGTCACGAGCGAGAGCCCGAGGACCTCCATGCCCGCCTGCCGCGCCGCGATCGCCTCGAGGGCGGTCGACATGCCGACCAGGTCTCCGCCCATCCGGCCGGCCATGGTGACCTCGGCGGGGGTCTCGTAGTGCGGCCCCCGGAACTGGACGTAGACGCCCTCGGCGAGGGTCGGGTCGACGTCGCGCGCGACGTGGCGCAGGCGCTCGGCGTACAGGTCGGTGAGGTCGACGAACGTCGCGCCCTCGAGCGGCGAGGTGGCCGTGAGGTTGATGTGGTCGCGGATCAGCACGGGCGTGCCGGGCGCCCAGTCGGGGTTGAGCCCTCCGCAGCCGTTGGTCAGCACGACGGTGCGCGCGCCGGCGGCGGCGGCGGTGCGCATCCCGTGCACCACGCGGCGCACTCCACGCCCCTCGTACAGGTGGGTGCGCGATCCGATCACGAGCACGTGGCGGTCGGGCGCGCCGTCCTCGCCGGCGACGCGGATCGAGCGCGTGGTGCCCACGTGGCCGGGCACGGCGGGGGCCGAGAACCCGGGGATCTCGTGGCTGGGGACCTCGGCGACGGTCTCCCCGAGCAGGTCGGCGGCGCCGCCCCAGCCCGAGCCGAGCACGAGGGCGATGTCATGGCGCTCGACGCCGGTGGCGCTCGCCAGGTGGGCGGCGGCGAGCCGGGCGACGTCGAAGGGGTCGGTGCGGGGGTCGTCGAGTTCAGGCATGCCCCGAGGCTAACCGCCGTCGAGGGTCGAGCCCGCACCCGGGGGACGCGCGAGGTGGGGCCCGCCCCGGCGGGCCGCCGTGGCGCCACCCGCTGGCGCCGGGGAAGGGACCGAAGACCCAGACACGCCGGGTCGAGGCCCCTCAGGTCGGGCGCCACGGCACAATGGGGGCGTGAACACCCCTATCCACGACCTGCAGGCCAGCCGTGTCGTCGTCATCGGCGGCGGCCCGGGAGGATACGAGGCGGCCCTGGTGGCGCGGCGGCTCGGCGCCCAGGTCACGGTGGTGGAGCGGACAGGGCTCGGCGGCGCCGCGGTGCTCACCGACGCGGTCCCCTCCAAGACGCTCATCGCGACCGCGGAGTGGATGACGATCGCGGACCGCGCCCCCGACCTGGGCATCCGGCTCGACGTCCCGGGGGCCGACACCACGTCGCCGGCGCACCGCCACCCGACGGAGTCCGAGCGCCACCACGTCGACCTGGACGAGGTCAACGCCCGGGTCCTCCAGCTCGCAGCGGCCCAGTCGCAGGACATCCGCTCCCGCCTGGACCGCGAGGGCGTCCGCGTGGTGGCCGGCGCCGCCCGGCTCGACGGGCCGTGCCGGGTCGTCGCGCAGGAGGAGGACGGCGGCGAGCACACGTTCGACGCCGATGTCGTGCTGGTCGCCACCGGGGCCACGCCGCGGGTGCTGCCCGACGCCCAGCCCGACGGCGAGCGGATCCTCACCTGGACCCAGCTCTACGACCTGAAGTCCCTCCCGGAGCGGCTCGTGGTGGTGGGCTCCGGCGTGACCGGCGCCGAGTTCGCGGGCGCGTACATCTCGCTGGGCTCCGACGTGGTGCTGGTCTCCAGCCGCGACCGGGTGCTGCCGGGCGAGGACGCCGACGCCGCCGAGCTCATCGAGGAGGTCTTCCGCAGCCGCGGGATGACGGTCATGTCACGTTCTCGCGCGCAGTCCGTGCGACGGACCGCCGACGGCGTGCTGGTCACCCTCGCCGACGGCCGGACGGTGGAGGGGTCGCACGCCCTGATGGCCGTCGGGTCGACCCCCAGCACCGCCGGGCTGGGGCTCGAGGGCGCCGGCGTGCGCCTCACGGCGAGCGGGCACATCGAGGTCGACAAGGTCTCGCGGACGTCGGCGCGGGGGGTCTACGCGGCCGGCGACGTGACGGGCGTGCTGCCGCTGGCGTCTGTGGCCGCGATGCAGGGCCGGATCGCGATGTCGCACGCGCTCGGCGACGCGGTGGTCCCCCTCGCGCTGCCGGGTGTGGCCGCGAACATCTTCACGGCCCCTGAGATCGCGACGGTCGGAGCGGGAGAGGCGGAGCTCGAGGCGCAGGGCCGCTCGTACGTGACCAGCATGCTGCCGCTGGCCCACAACCCCCGCGCCAAGATGCTCGGCCTCCGGGACGGCTTCGTGAAGCTCTTCGCCCATCCCACCGGGCAGGTGCTCGGCGGGGTGGTCGTGGCGCCGCGGGCCAGCGAGCTCATCTTCCCGATCACGCTCGCGGTGACGCACCGCCTCACCGTGGACGACGTGGCGAGCGCGTTCACCGTCTACCCCTCGATCACGGGGTCGATCGCCGAGGTGGCGCGGATGCTGCACCACGTCCAGGAGGGCTAGGGCGCCTCAGCCCGCGGGCCGCACCCGGGCCACGATCGGCAGGTGGTCGGACGAGCCCAGCCCGGTGAGCACCCGCACGTCGCTGAAGTCGACCTGCGCCCCCAGCACCCAGTCGATCCGCACCTGCGGGTCGTCGCTGGGGAACGTGAGGGCGTCCGCGTCGCCCGCGGAGTCGATCGCGCTGGACCAGCCCGCGTCCTCCAGGAGCCCGATCTCGGGCCATCCCGGCTCCGCGTTCAGGTCGCCCGCGATCACGGCGGGCTCGCCGCCGTGCGGGACGGCCGCCAGCAGCGTCTCGAGCTGGTCGATCCGCGTGGGGGTGTTCTCGTCGCGGTGCTGCAGATGGACGGACGTCAGCCGGATCGGGGCGCCGTCGGCGAGCGTGACGGTGGCCGTGATCGCGGACCGCCGCTGCGGGCCGGCGCCGATCGGCAGCGCGGTGGCCACCTCGTCGGCCAGCGCGGACCGGGACAGCAGGGCGTTGCCCATCTGCGCGTCCGCCGCCGGGGCGTAGGCCAGCTCCATGCCGAGCCGGTGCGACAGCCACGTGGCCATGTCCACGCCGCCGCCCAGCACCCAGCCGCGGGAGACCTCCTGGAGCGCGACGACGTCGGGGTCCTGCTGCTCGATCACCGTGGCGATGCGCTCGAGGTCCACGTCCGTGGCCGGCTCGACGCCGTAGTGCAGGTTCCAGCTGAGCAGCACCAGCTCGTCGGAGCGCGCCCGCTCCGACGTCGCCGACCCAGGGCTCGACGGGATCCAGCCCACCAGGGCGAGCACCACGGCCGGGATCACCAGCAGCCGGAGGGCGTTGGCCCGCACCGGGTTCGAGCGCGGGGCCTCCGGCTCTGGCGTGGGGGCCCCTGGATCCGTCCCGGGAGGCGGGGGGACCCTGCGGCGGAGCCCGCCGCACGCCAGCGCCACGCCGGCGCCGACGAGCACCCACGCGTTGTCGATCCCCAGGGGGACGTCGTAGTCCACCAGGTACAGGGCGAGCGGGAGGATCAGGGCGAGGCCCACAACGGCTCCGGCGAGCGTCACCCGCACACCGCCGCGCGGAGCGGGGCGCCGGGTGCTGAGGGCCGTCACGAGGACGACGGGCGCGGCGACGCCGAGGGCGGCGACGGCGACCAGGGCGCTCGTCCCCTGGGTGAGGAAGGCCGCGAGCAGCGCCAGGGGAGTGGTGACGGCCGCCAGCACACGGGTCTCGCCGTTGAGCCGCTGCGGGTCGAGCATCAGCCACACCGCGACCGTGGAGGCCCCGACGACGACCAGCCCGGCGACGTCGAGCCTCGCCTCGGACTGGGAGGCGGCGAAGGCCGGGTTGGCGAGCACCATGACGGCGATCGCGAGGAACGGGCCGAGCACCCACAGGCGGCGGGGACGCATGTCCACGACCTCGTGGCGCACCACGCGGGCCACGGCGACGGTCCCGAGCACGAGGACCACGGTGATCGCCCACCCGAGCGGGCCGTGCCGCCAGTAGGCGTCCCAGGTGCCCAGCGCGAGCTGCAGGCCAGCCGCCAGCCCGGCCCCCAGCGCGAGCCCGATGGCGGCCTCCCGGGCTCCGTGCCGCCGCCCGGCGACGAAGGCGACCGCGAGCGTGAGCGCGGCCACGGCCACGGCGGCGGTCCCGAGGCCGACGGCGAACCGCGCGGCGCCCTCGAGGGCTTGCACCGCGAGTCGGGCCGCCCCCAGCAGCAGCGCGCCCGCGAGCACGGTCCGGCCTGACGGGGCGCCCGCGGCGAGGCGGCCGGTGGCGAGCAGGAGCACGGCGACCACCAGGCCCACCGCGGCGTAGGTCGTGAGGGCCGTGACGCCGACCGTCACCACGCCGGAGGCGAAGGCGCGGTCGAGCAGCGGCCCGCTCGCGCGGACCGCCTCGATGGCCAGGGCGGAGAGCAGTGCGACGAGGACGACCCGGGTGGGGGTCCCGGCGTCGGGAGGGCTGGTGCGGTCGGTGCTCGTCACGGCCGCCACGCTACCCCGCGGCGAAGGCAGGCGGGACGAGGGCCCAGGTCAGCAAGCACCTCTGAGGGGTGGGCGGCTACTCCTCGAGCCGGGCGCGCAGCAGCGGCCAGGCTCGCCTGAACTCGCCGAGCAGCGGCAGGGCCTCGACCTCGTCGACGGGCGCCCAGCGCACCTCGAGGCTCTCCGCGTCCGTGGCGGCGGGCTCGAAGGGGGCGACCGCGCGGGCGAGCACCGTCGTGTAGCCCCACGGCCCGTGGTCGAGCACGTGCTCGCCGACCACGCGCACGGCGGCGGGATCGATGCCCGCCTCCTCGCCCGCCTCGCGCAGCGCCGCGGCAGCGGCGGTCTCGCCCGGCATCCGGGCCCCGCCCGGGACGCCCCACGTGCCGCCCTCGTCGCTCCACGTCGCGCGGTGCTGGAGCACGATGTCCGTGACCGGCCCGTGCGCCGGGCGTGCGACCAGCAGCCCGGCGGCGCCGTTCAGCCCCCAGTGCCGGCGCCCGCAGTCGCACTCGACCCACCCGTCGCCCGGCTGGGGGTGGCGCGCCTTGCGGAGACTGTCCGGCCCCATCGACGTCACCCGACGATGTCGCAGATCGCCGTGCCGGCGCTGACGCTCGACCCGACGCCGGCCGACAGCCCGGTGACGCGCCCAGCGCGGTGGGCCAGCAGCGGCTGCTCCATCTTCATCGCCTCGAGGACCACCACGAGGTCGCCGGCGGCGACCTCGGCGCCGTCGGCCACCGCCACCTTGACGATGGTGCCCTGCATGGGCGAGGCCAGGGTCACGCCGTTGGACCCGACGGCGCGGGCGGCGGCGCGCCGCACCGGGCGCCGGTTGGCCGTGGCCGGTCGGCCCGTGCCCACGCTCCGCGCGAGCGAGGCGGGGATGACCACCTCGAGCCGCTTGCCGCCGACCTCGACGATGACCCGCTCGAGCGCGACCGGCTCGTCCTGGGCCTCCGACGGGGCGCCGTTCGACGCGGGCGCGCCGGGCGCGGCGAGGCCCGGCAGACGGTCGGCGAACTCCGTCTCGATCCAGCGGGTGTGCACGCTGAACGGGACGGCAGGGTCGGCCGGCGCGAACGCCTCGTCCTCGAGCACCGCCCGGTGGAACGGGACGACGGTGGGGATGCCCACCACCTCGAGCTCCGCGAGGGCGCGGCGGGCCCGCTCGAGGGCCTGGGACCGCGTGGCCCCCGTGACGATGAGCTTGGCGATCATGGAGTCGAAGGCGCCGGAGACGGTGTCGCCCTCGACCACCCCGGAGTCGACCCGCACACCGGGGCCGGACGGGAAGCGGAGGGTGGTCAGCCGCCCGGGGGCGGGCAAGAAGCCCGCCGACGGGTCCTCGCCGTTGATCCGGAACTCGATCGAGTGCCCGCGGGTCTCCACGTGGTCGTACCCCAGCGGCTCTCCCGCGGCGATGCGCAGCTGCTCGCGGACCAGGTCCACGCCGCTGATCTCCTCGGTGACCGGGTGCTCGACCTGCAGGCGGGTGTTGACCTCGAGGAAGGACACCGTGCCGTCCGCACCCACGAGGAACTCGCACGTGCCGGCGCCCACGTAGCCCGCCTCGCGCAGGATCGCGACCGACGACGTCACGAGCTGCTCGCGCTGCTCGGGGGTGAGGAACGGCGCGGGGGCCTCCTCGACCAGCTTCTGGTGGCGGCGCTGCAGCGAGCAGTCGCGCGTCGACACGACCACGACCGTCCCGTGCGCGTCGGCGAGGCACTGGGTCTCGACGTGGCGGGGGGAGTCGAGGTAGCGCTCCACGAAGCACTCGCCGCGCCCGAAGGCGGCCGTGGCCTCGCGCACCGCCGACTCGAACATCTCGTCGATCTCCGCCGCGTGGCGGGCGACCTTGAGGCCGCGGCCGCCGCCGCCGAACGCCGCCTTGATCGCGACGGGGAGCCCGTGCTGCTCGGCGAAGGCGTGGATCTCGCTGACGTGGGCCACCGGGTCGGGGGTGCCGGGCACCAGCGGGGCGCCGGCGCGCAACGCGATGTGGCGCGCGCTGACCTTGTCGCCGAGCTGCTCGATGGCGGTGGGGGGCGGGCCGATCCAGACCAGCCCCGCGTCGATCACCGCGCGCGCGAAGTCGGCGTTCTCGGCGAGGAAGCCGTACCCGGGGTGCACGGCGTCGGCGCCGGCGCGGCGCGCGACATCCAGCAGCTTGCCGATGTCCAGGTAGGTCTCCTGGGCGCGGGAGCCGTCGAGCGCGAAGGCCTCGTCGGCGAGGCGCACGTGCAGGGACTCCCTGTCGGGGTCGGCGTAGACGGCGACGGAGCCGATGCGGGCGTCCCGGCAGGCCCGGGCGATGCGCACGGCGATCTCACCGCGGTTGGCGATGAGGACCTTCGAGATGGCAGGCACGGCTCACCGTAACGCGAGCCGCGTCGGCATCTCCGCCGTGCCACGCTTCCCGGCCGAAGATTGGGGAACTGCCCAGTCAGGTCGCGGGGCCGTTGTAGGGATCCGACGAGGACATGGACGACGTGTCCGCTCCGCCCGGCGCCGATTGTCAGATGCGGACAAAGGGCGGCGCCGGGCACGGCGGCAGCGCGGCTCAGGAGGGCTGCGGCACGGGCGCCGTCCCCGGGCGCCACAGCTCGGGGACCAGCACGCCGACCTCGGCCAGCAGCTCGCGCAGCAGCGGCAGGCTCAGCCCCACCACCCCGTGGTGGTCGCCCTCGACACCCGTCACGAACGCGCCGCCCAGCCCGTCGAGCGTGAAGGCTCCGGCGACGGCCAGCGGCTCCCCGGTGGCGACGTACGCGTCGATCTCGGCGTCGGAGAGGTCCGCGAAGTGCACGACCGTGGAGGACACGGCCCCGAGGGTGCCACCGGTGCCGGAGCCGCCGTCGGCCTGCGAGGTGCGCTCGTCGATCAGCCAGTGCCCCGTGTGCAGCTCGCCGGAGCGCCCGCGCATCGCCCTCCAGCGCTCCGCCGCGTCGCGGGCGTCGCGGGGCTTGCCCAGCACCTCGCCGTCGATCTCCAGCATGGAGTCGCACCCCAGCACCAGGAGGTCGCCGGGGGCGGGGTCGTCCTCGGGCGCGGCGTCCTCGTCCTCGGAGGCGAGCGCGCGGGCGACGTCCTCCGCCTTGGCCTGCGCGAGGACGAGCACCGCGTCCGCGGGCTCCAGCGCGCCGAAGCGCTCGCGCGCCGCAGCCAGCACGGCGTCCTCGTCCACCTCGGAGACGCGGACGAGGGGGTCGATGCCGGCGGCCGTCAGCGTGGCGAGGCGGGCGGGGGAGGCGGAGGCGAGCAGCAGTCGGGTCACGGCCAGCGAGCCTACCGACCCCGGCTGGGGGCGAGGCGATGGTGGACGGGGTCGACCGATCGTTATCGTCGAGGCTGTCCGGCGACTCCCGACCCGGGGACGTACGTCCCCACCGCGGGCCCCGGAACACGACGATCATCGGAGAAACCGTGCGATCCCGACCCGACCCCGAGGACCCCGACGCCATGACCGACCTGATGGAGCCAGAGACCCGGCCGACGAGCCGCCTGCGCGCCCTGCGCCACTCCCGCGGCTGGATCTTCGGCACGATGCTGTTCTCCGCGCTCATCAGCCTGACGGCGTCCTTCGTGCTGTCGGTCGAGGCGCTGGCGCTCGCGGCCGACCCCTCCGCCGAGCTCTCGTGCGACATCAACTCCGTGGTGAGCTGCGGGACGGTCGGCCTGTCCTGGCAGGCCAGCCTCCTCGGCTTCCCGAACGCCTTCCTGGGCCTCATCGCCGAGTCGGTGGTCATCACCATCGCGGTGGCCAGCCTGGGCGGGGTGCGGTTCCCGCGGTGGTTCATGTTCTCCGCGCAGGTCGTCTACACGATCGGGCTGGTGTTCGCGTACTGGCTCTTCCAGCAGTCGATGATGGTGATCGGCGCGCTGTGCCCCTGGTGCCTGCTCGTGACGCTGTCCACCACGCTGGTCTTCGCGACGCTCACGCACTTCAACATCCGGGAGGGCAACCTGTACCTCCCGCCGCGGGCGCAGCGCAGCGCTCGCGAGTTCGTGGACGCCGACAACGACGTCATCGTCGTGGCGGCCTGGCTCGTGGTCCTGGTGGCGCTGGTGCTCCTCAAGTACGGGGCCGCGGTCTTCGCCTGACCCGGCCCCGCCCCGCCCTCTCGCAAGCAGCAGCGCCCGCCCCCGGAGACGAGGGCGGGCGCTGCCGCGTGCGGGGTCGGTCCTCAGACCAGGGCGGACCGCAGCACGTCGAGCGGAAGGGCTCCCATGCCCAGGGCCCGGGCGTGGAACTGGCGCAGGTCGAAGACCTCGCCGCGGCCGGCGGCGGCCGTCGCGGCGTCGTCGCGGGCCTGCTCCCACAGCCGCTGGCCGATCTTGTACGACGGAGCCTGGCCCGGCCAGCCCAGGTAGCGGTTGAGCTCGAAGCGCACGAACTGCTCGGGCATGTTGACGTTGGCGCGGAGGAACTCCCACGCCTTGTCGGCGTCCCACGTGCCCCCGCCCCAGCGCTCGGGCGCGGGGAGGCCCAGGTGCACGCCGATGTCGAGCACCACGCGGGCGGCGCGCATGCGCTGGCCGTCGAGCATGCCGAGACGGTCGCCCGGCGCGTCCAGGAACCCGAGGTCGGCCATGAGCCGCTCGGCGTACAGGGCCCAGCCCTCGCCGTGGCCCGAGACCCAGCAGCCCAGCCGCCGCCACGCGTTGAGCGTCGCGCGGCTGTGCACGGCCTGCCCGACCTGCAGGTGGTGGCCCGGGACGCCCTCGTGGTAGACGGTCGTCTTCTCGCGCCACGTGTTGAAGGTGGTGACCTCCGGCGGCACCGACCACCACATCCGGCCCGGGCGCGTGAAGTCGTCGCTCGGCCCGGTGTAGTAGATGCCGCCGTTCTGGGTCGGGGCGATCATGCACTCGAGGGTGCGCACCGGCCCGGGGATGTCGAAGTGGACGCCGTCGAGGGCCGCGATGGCCGCGTCCGACGTCTCCTGCATCCACGCCTGCAGGGCCGCCGTGCCGTGCAGCACGAGCGCCGGGTCGGCGTCCAGGTCGGCGACGGCCTGCTCGACCGTGGCGCCGGGCCCGGAGATCTGCGCCGCGACGCGCTCCTGCTCGTCGATCACCCGGGCGAGCTCCTCGAGGCCCCACTGGTAGGTCTCCTCGAGGTCCACCGTGGACCCCAGGAAGTAGCGCGACCACAGCGAGTAGCGCTCGCGGCCCGCGGCGTCCGCCTGCGGCGCCTGCGGGGCCAGCTCCTCGGAGAGGAAGGAGGTGAGGGTGGCGTACGCCTGGCGCGCGGCCTGGGCGCCCAGCTCGAGCTCGCCGCGGATGGCCTGGCACGCGGCCGAGCCGTCGAGCGCGGCGTCGACCGTGGGGCCCTGGACCAGCCCGGTGAAGAACGATGTGGACGGGTCGGCGAGCTCGGCGGCCTGGGCGACGGCCTCCTGCACCTGGCGCACCGCCGCGACCCGGCCGCGGCTCGCGGCCTCGCGCAGGGACTCCACGTAGCCGTCGACGGCGCCGGGCAGCGCGTTGAGGCGGGCGGCGATGTTCTCCCACGCCTCGGGGTCGCCCGTCGGCATGATGTCGAAGACGTCGCGCAACGCCTGCACCGGCGACGCGATGTTGTTCAGGGAGGACAGGAGCTCGCCCGCCTCGTGCAGCTCGAGCTCGAGGCCCAGGCGCTCGCGCATCGCGGCGACGGTGACCTCGTCCACGGCGTCCGACGGCGCGTGGGCGTCGAGGGCCACCAGCGTCGCGCGGGAGGCCTCGGCGCGGGCCTCGTGGCCCGCCGGCGAGAGGTCCGTCATCTCGTGGTCGTGGCCCGCGATGCCCATCGACGTGGCGTCGAGCGGGTCGAGCTGGGCGGTCATCGCGACGTGCGCGTCCGCGATCGCGTCGATGGGGGACGGGTCGCGATGACCCTGCTGTCCGTTCAGGGAGGAGGTCGTGGTCACCGCGGCACCTTATCGCGCTGCCGGGACGCTCAGGGGTGCAGGCTCCACCGCCACGCGTCGCCCCCGCGCGACGGGATCGCGCCCGGCCCGCGCAGCGAGCGGGAGCGGTCGGACCAGGCCGGCGCGGCGTCGCCGCGGAGCGAGGCGAGCGGCTCAGGGCCCTCCTGCTGCCGGGCCGCCACGATCCCGGCGACCAGCGCGGCCAGCTCGGCCTCGTCCGGGTCGCCGCGCAGCACGTGCACGTGCGGCGCCAGGGGCACGAGGCCGTCGAGCGGGGCGGAGGTCACTCGTCGCCCTCCTCGTCGAGGTCGAACACCACCGGCACGCCCCGGGACGTGCCCCACTCGCTGACGTCGAAGCCGCTGCCGATCAGGCGCTGGGCGATCTCCTCGCCGGCGTCGTCCACGATGCCGAGCACCGAGTCCATCGACAGGTCGCTGGTGCCCTGCGGGGGCCCGACCACGAAGCCCAGGTGGAACGTGTCGGTGCGGCTGTGCGGGGCCGCCTCGTCCTCGTCGTCCCACGTCATGCCGGTGAGGTCCGAGTGCAGCCCGAGGCGCTCGTGCAGCAGGTCGTAGAGCGACGCGTTGAGGCCCGCCACGCGGGACTCGAGGGCCAGGATGCGCGGGTCCTCGTCGGCCTCGTGGGCGCCGAACTCGGCCCGCACGCCCACCGCCGTGTCGACGTAGTCGCGCAGGGCGGCGGCGAGGTCGTCGACCACCGCCCGCAGCTCGGCGGGATCGACCCCGCCCAGCGGCTCGTTGCTGTGCGAGGCGTGCTCGTGCTCGTGCTCGTCGTGGCCGGTCACAGGGGGATGTTCCCATGCTTCTTGGGCGGCAGGCTCGCGCGCTTGGTGCGCAGCAGGCGCAGGGCCTTGGTGATCTCGGAGCGGGTCTGCGCGGGCGCGATCACCGCGTCCACGTAGCCGCGGTCGGCGGCGTCCCACGGGTTCACGATCGCCTCCTCGTACTCGCGGGTCAGCCGGGCGCGCTCCGCCTCGACGTCGCCGCCCGCCTCCGCGACGGCCTTCAAGGCGCCGCGCTGCAGGATGTTCACCGCGCCCCCCGCCCCCATGACCGCGATCTGCGCCGTGGGCCATGCGAGGTTCACGTCGGCGCCGAGCTGCTTGGACCCCATCACGATGTACGCGCCACCGTACGCCTTGCGTGTGATCACGGTCACGAGCGGGACCGTGGCCTCGGCGTACGCGTAGATGAGCTTGGCGCCGCGCCGGATGATGCCGTTCCACTCCTGGTCGGCGCCGGGCAGGAACCCGGGCACGTCGACGAACGTCAGGACCGGGATGTTGAACGCGTCGCAGGTGCGGACGAACCGGGCGGCCTTCTCGGCCGCGTTGATGTCCAGGGTCCCGGCCATGGACAGCGGCTGGTTGGCGACCACGCCCACCGGGCGGCCCTCGACGTGCCCGAAGCCGATGAGCACGTTCTGCGCGTACATCGGCTGCACCTCGAGCAGCACGCCGTCGTCCAGGACGTGCTCGACCACCGTGCGCATGTCGTACGGCTGGGCGTCCGAGTCCGGCACGAGCGTGTCGAGCTCGAGGTCCTCCTCGGTCACCGACACCTCGGTCTCGTGCGGGAACACCGGCGGGTCGGTGAGGTTGTTCTGCGGCAGGTACGACAGCAGCGAGCGCACGTAGTCGAGCGCGTCGTCCTCGTCGGAGGCCATGTAGTGCGCCACCCCGGACCGGGTGTTGTGGGTCGTGGCGCCGCCGAGCTCCTCGAGGCCGACCTCCTCGCCCGTGACCGCGCGGATCACGTCCGGGCCGGTGATGAACATGTTGGAGGTGCCGTCCGCCATCACGATGAAGTCCGTCAGCGCGGGGGAGTACACCGCGCCGCCCGCGCTGGGGCCCAGGATCAACGAGATCTGCGGGATGACCCCGGAGGCCGCGACGTTGCGCCGGAAGATCTCCGCGAACTGCGTCAGGGCCGCGACGCCCTCCTGGATCCGGGCGCCGCCGCCGTCGCTGATGCCGATCAGCGGCACCCCGGTGCGCAGGGCCAGGTCCATGACCTTGGCGATCTTCTGCCCGTGCACCTCGCCGAGGGAGCCGCCGAACACGGTGAAGTCCTGCGAGTAGAGGGCGACGGGCCGGCCGTCGATCGTCCCGTGGCCCACCACCACGCCGTCGCCGGGGACCCGCTTCTTGTCGAGGCCGAAGTTCGTCGAGCGGTGCCGCACCAACGCGTCGATCTCGGTGAACGAGCCGGGGTCGAGCAGCGCGTCGATGCGCTCGCGGGCGGACTTCTTGCCGCGCGCGTGCTGCTTCTCCGCGGCAGCGCGGGCGGCGTCGTCGCCGGCCCGGTGGCGCTGCTCGAGGTCGGCGAGGCGGGCGGCGGTGGAGCCGGGGACCTGGTCGGTCGTTGCGCCAGGCGAGGTCGGGTCGGTCTGCGTCACCCGACCGAGACTAGAGGTCACGGCGGGTCCGGCACGTGCAGGCCGGTGACCGGGATGGGCGCGTCCTGTCGTCGGGTTCCCACAACAGGCCGCACGGCGCGAGCCCGTGCGCCTGAGCGGCCCGCCGTCTGGGCGCCCGGCGCTCGGCGAGCCATGATGGGCCGCATGGCATGGAGGACCGATGTCTGAGCAGACCGAGCGACCCCCGCTGCGGGCAGCCGTCCTACGCGACCTGCTGCTGGCCCCGGCCGGCCCGCTGGCGCGCGTGGAGGTGGTGGACCGCACCGGGTCGACGAACACGGACCTGGTGGCGGCGGTGCGCGCCGATCCCGACGCGTGGCCGGACGGCAGCCTCCTGGTGGCGGACCACCAGGAGCAGGGACGGGGCAGGGCCGGCCGCACCTGGGAGACGCCGGCGCGCGCGGCGCTCACCGCCTCGTTCGCCCTGCGGCCCACGGCGCCGCCGGAGTCGTACGGATGGATCCCGCTGGTGGCCGGGCTGGGGGCCGTGCACGCGCTGCGCGCCACCGCCGGGGTGGCGGCCGTGCTCAAGTGGCCGAACGACGTGATGGTCCGGGCGTCCGACGGCAGCCAGGTGCCGGGGTGGGGGGACCTGCGCAAGCTCGGCGGGGTCCTCACCGAGCTGGTGCGCACCCCCGCCGGCGACGTGGTCGTGGTGGGCCTGGGCATCAACGTCTCCCAGCGGCCCGACGAGCTGGTGACGCCGAGCGCGACGTCGCTCGTGGCGGCGGGCTGCGCGCGCCCCGACCGCGAGCTGCTGCTCGTCGCCCTGGTGTCCTCGCTCGCGGAGGTGCTGGGGCGGTGGCGTGCGCACGGGGGCGACGCCGCAGCCGCCGGGCTCGCCGACGAGGTCGTGTCGGTGTGCGCGACGGTCGGGGACCGGGTGCGCGTCGAGCTGCCGGGCGCCGGCGAGGTCGTGGGCCTGGCCAGCGGGCTGGACCGGGACGGCGGGCTCGTGGTGGTCGACGACCGCGGGGACGAGCACCACGTGCTCGCCGGTGACGTGCGCCACATCCGGGCAGCCCGGTGATCTACGCTCGACCCCGTGGCAGCGGACAGGGTCGGGCATGACGCGGACGGAGCGTCGGAGCACTCCTCGACGCTGGACGGGCTGGACGACGCGCTGCTCGGCGGCCCGCGCACGCTGACGCTGCGGGACCTCGCCGAACAGGTCGGCATCGACCTCGACCTGGTGCGCCTGTACTGGCAGACCCTGGGCCTGCCGCACCCCGCGGCGGACGAGGTCGTCTTCACGCAGCAGGACGCGGCGGCGGTGCGCCGCTGGGCCGACCTACAGCGCGAGCACGGCGTGGACCGGCGGACCGCCATCTCCCTCACCCGGGCCCTGGGCCACACCAGCGACCGCCTCGCCCTGTGGCAGGTGGAGGCCCTCGTGGAGGACCTCAGCCGCCGGCACCAGCTCGACGACACGTCGGCGCGGCTGCTGGTCCTGGACCGCCTGGTCGACATCGCGCCGCTGCTCGAGTCCCAGCTGGTGCACTCGTGGCGGCGGCAGCTCGCGGCCATCGCCGGCCGGCTGTCGGCGGAGTTCGCCCATCAGCGCGACGAGCGGCCCGACCCGACGGCGCTGCCCCTCGCCCGCGCCGTCGGCTTCGCGGACATGGTCTCCTTCACCCGCCGCACCGCCGGGCTCGGCTCGACGGACCTCTCCGAGTTCGTCCAGCGCTTCGAGTCCGTCGCCCGGGACGTGGTCACCGATGCCGGCGGGCGGGTGGTCAAGACGATCGGGGACGCGGTGCTGTTCGTCGCGGACGACGTGGAGACCGGCGCGAGGGTCGCCCTCGGCCTGGCCCGGGTGCTGGGCGGCGACCTCGACGTCGAGCGCGAGAAGGAGGCCGGGGGCCTGGCCGAGGGAGCCCGGGGCGTCACGCCCGTGCGCGTCGGCTTCGTCTGGGGGCGCGTGCTGTCCCGGTTCGGGGACGTGTTCGGGCCGTCGGTGAACCTCGCGGCCCGGCTCACGGACATCGCCGACCCCAGCTCGGTGCTCACCGACGGCTCCACCGCGGCGCTGCTCGCGGACGACCCGCGGTTCCGCGCCGAGCAGCAGCCGACGCGTGACCTCGCGGGCATCGGGCCCATCGCGCCCGTGCTGCTGCGCGACGCCTGACCGCCCGGCGGCCGTCGGGCACAGGCGCGCCGTCAGGGGAGCGGGCGGCTCGTCAAGGAGCGGGGGTGGACGGTCCTTCGGGCTCGATGAGCTCCGGCCCGTTGTTGCCGACCTTGTTGACCCGGGTCGAGACCTCGGTGGCCACGAGCTCGGGGGCCGGAGCCCGCAGCAGGTCGGCGGCGTCCTCGGCGCCCACGGCGGGGTCGAGCCACGCATCCCACGCGTCGGGGCGCAGCATCAGCGGCTGCCGGTCGTGGATGTGCGCGAGCGGCTCGCTCGCGTCGGTGGTGACCACGGTGGTGGTCACCAGCCATCGGGCGGGGTCGTCCGCAGCCTTGGACGGGTCGCGCCAGAACTCGTAGAGGCCAGCCAGGGCGAGTGGCTCGTCCTCGGCGGGGTGGATGTAGAAGGGCTGCTTGGCCTTCGTCAGCGCCCCCGGGCGCGGGCGCTGCCACTCGTAGTACCCGTCGGCGGGGAGCAGGGCGCGGCGCTGGGCGAAGGCCTTGCGGTAGGCGCCCTTGTCGAGGAGGGTCTCGGCACGGGCGTTGATCATCCGGTTGCCGACGGAGGGGTCCTTGGCCCAGGAGGGCACCAGCCCCCACTTCGCGGCCTGCAGCTGGCGGCTGATCTCGCCGGTCTCGCGGTCGGCGCGCTCGACGACCATGCGCACCGGGTCGGTGGGCGCCACGTTCCAGGACTCGGGGAGCAGGCGGGCGTCCTGGGCGACCTCGGCGATGCGGAACGCGTCCTCGAGGGCCTGGACCCGGCGGAAGGAGGCATATCGACCACACATCCCCCCAGTGTGACGGACACCGCCCACGACACGGTGTCGAATCGATTCGCTACGGGGTGGGCCCGGTGCGAGCATGGAGGTGATGAACTCCCGCCCGACCCCTGCCCTGCCCCCTGAGCCGACCGGGGCGCCCGCCAGCCCTGGCGCCCCCGCCTACGTCCCCAACGCGAAGTACGTGCTGCTGCTGGGCGCCATGTGCGCGCTGCCGGCCGTCTCCACCGACATCTACCTCCCGTCGCTGCCCGACGTCGCGCGCGACCTGGGCGCCACGGCCACCGGCGCCCAGCTCACCATGACGGGGATGCTGCTCGGCGGCGCCGTCGGCCAGCTCGTCATCGGGCCGGCCTCCGACCGCCTCGGGCGGCGCCTGCCCGTGCTGATCGGCGTCGCGCTGCACGTCGTCACGTCGCTGCTCTGCGCGCTGGCCCCCGGCATCGTGCCGCTGATCGCGCTCCGCGTCATGCAGGGGTTCTTCAACGCGTCGGCCTCCGTGGTCGCCATGGCGCTCATCCGCGACCGGTTCGTCGGCTCCGACGCCTCGCGGCTGCTGTCCCGCCTCATGCTGGTGATCGGCGTGGCGCCGCTGTTCGCGCCCACCATCGGCGGCCTCATCGCCGGGTTCGCGGGATGGCGCGGCGTCTTCGTGGCGCTCGCGGTGTTCGGGGCGGGCCTGTGGGTGGTGGTGTGGCGGCGCATGCCGGAGACGCTGCCCGCCGAGCGGCGCCGCGACGGGGGCCTGCGCGCCGCGATCGCGGGCTACGCCACACTGCTGCGGGACCGGCACTTCGTCGCCCTGGCCGTGCTGCCCGGCTTCGGCGCCGCGGTGCTGATGAGCTACGTGGTCGGCTCGCCCTTCGTGCTGCGCGAGGGCTACGGCCTCAGCGCCAACCAGTTCGCGCTCGTCTTCGCCGTCAACGGCGTCGGGCTCGTGCTCGGCGCGCAGGTCAACGCCTCGCTCGTGCGCCGCTACGCGCCCATCCGGATCATCCGCATCGTGCTCCCCTTGTCGCTGACCCTCACCCTGGCGCTGCTCGCGCTCGCGCTCACCGGGTTCGGCGGGCTCCCAGCACTGCTGGTGGTGATGTGGATGCTGCTGGCCCTGGTGAACTTCACGCCGCCGAACGCCTCCGCGCTCGCGCTCGGGCGGCACGGCGCGATCGCCGGCACCGCGGCCGCGTTCATCGGCGCCACGCAGGCCGGGGTCTCCGGCACTGTCAGCCCCCTGGTCGGCGTGCTGGGCGGGGACGTCGTGGCCATGGCGGCGGTCATGGCAGGATCCGCGACCATCGGGTTCCTCGTGCTCGCGCTGGCGACTCCCGCGTACCGTGCGGGCGGCTGGACCACCTAGGAGCCTGCCCGCGCGGCGTCGTCGTGCGGTCCCCGACCACCGAGAGCGGCGTCATGACCACTGCGCACCACATCCCCGGCATCCCGTTCGACCTGACCGCCTCGGAGGGCTCGTCCTGGGCCGTGGACCGCGCCACCGGCAGTGTCCGGTCGACGGCGCTGCCGCGCACCGACATCTTCATCGACCCCGGCGCGTCCCCGCTCGAGGTGCGGCCGGTGCTCAACGCCGCGACGCTCCTCGGGACCCCGCCCGCGGGCGACTTCCAGCTCAGCGCCCGCGTGAGCGTCGACTTCGCCGCGACCTTCGACGCCGGCGTCCTGCTGCTGTGGATCGACGATCGGCACTGGGCCAAGCTGTGCTTCGAGTACTCGCCCGACGGGGAGCCGATGGTCGTCTCCGTGGTGAACCGGGGCGTGAGCGACGACGCCAACGGGTTCGTGGTCGACGGGCGCTCGGTGTGGCTGCGGGTGTCCCGCATCGACCACGCCTTCGCCTACCACGCGTCGCTCGACGGGCAGGCGTGGCGGTTGATCCGCTCCTTCGCGCTCGACGACCCCGCGGGGGCGTTGGCCCTCGGCCTCGAGGCGCAGTCGCCCACCGGCGAGGGCTGCGCGGTCGTGTTCGAGCAGGTCGCCTTCACGTCCTCGCGGCTCGGCGACCTGCGCGACGGCTCCTGAGCGGCCTAGACCCCGACTCCGGCGGCGGCCGCCAGCCCGGCCAGGACCAGCAGCGCCAGGGACAGCCAGGCCCCGAGCACCCACCAGTCGACGTGCCGACGCCGCACGACCCGCTCCGTCCGAAGGACTCCCATGCCGCTTGATCGGCAGGTGCGGGCCGTTCCGTGAACAGTCGCGGGCGCCTCTGCGCCGCGCCCGAGGTGAAATTCCCCCTGTCGGCGGCGCCGACGCCCGGGATCCGACGGTGGCGGGTCCGGGCGCCTTACCGGGCGGCTGCCTCCTCGACCTTCTGGCGCAGCTCCTCGACCCGTGCGGACAGCTCGTCGAGCGCGGCGCGGGCCGAGCCGTCTGCCGTGCCGGCGGCCTTCTCCACGTTCGCCCGCGCGTCAGCCAGCGTCGACTGGGCCTCGGCGAGCTGCTCCTTCGCCGTGGCTGATCCGTCGGCAGCCGCCCCGTCCAAGGCGGTGGTGGCCTCGTCCATCGCCGAGCTGGCGCTCGCGACGGCGTCCTCGGCGGCCCCTCGCGCGTCCGCGTCGAGCTGCTGCAGCTGCGCTCGCGCGTCCTCCGCGGCGGTGCGGGCCTTGTCCAGGCCGTCCCGCGCGGAGTCGACCTTGGCGCGCACCTCGTCCATGGCGTCCCGGGCGCCGTCGACGGCGCCCTGGGCGCCATCGCGCGCCTGGTCGATCTGGGTGGACGCCTCGGAGCATCCGGCGAGCCCGGCCGCCAGGGCGGCGACCGTGGCGACCGCCAGAGGGCGGGAGACAGTGCGGGGGAGGCCTCGGGGGATGCGCATGGGAACTCCTCGCGTGGGGGACGGGGCACCAGTGTGGCCCGAAGGAGACCAGGACGACAGCGGAGGAACCGGGCGGGGGGCGGCCGGGCGGCCCGGACAGCGCGACGCCCCGCCCGCGTGGAGCACGCGGGCGGGGCGTCGTCAGCGCGTGACCGGCGGGGCCGGTCGGGCGCCGAGGGTCAGGCGGTGACCGTCTCGTCCTCGCCAGCGGCGGCCTCGTCGGCCACCGGCTCCGCGACGGCCGAGCCCTTGGCCGGCGCCTTGGCGTCGCGGCGGCTCCGGATGTCCTCGATCGACGTGCCGTAGTACGCCGCGGCCATGATGTCCTTCATGTCCGCCAGCATCGGCATGCGCGGGTTGGCCGGCGCGCACTGGTCCTCGTAGGCGCCCATCGCGACCTCGTCGAGGCGGCCGATGAACTCCTGCTCGTCCACGCCCTGCGCCTGGAACGACGCCGGGATGCCGACCTTCGCCCGCAGCGACTCGACGGCCAGCGCGTACGACTCCACGCCCTGCTCCGGCGTCTCGGCCGGCAGGCCCAGGGTCTGGGCGATCTGCTGGAACCGCTCCGGAGCGACGTAGTGCTCGTACTTCGGCCAGCTCGTGAGCTTGGTCGGGATCGTGCCGTTGTAGCGGATGACGTGCGGCAGCAGGGTCGCGTTCGTGCGGCCGTGCACCAGGTGGAACGTGGAGCCCACCACGTGCGCCATGGCGTGGACGATGCCCAGGAACGCGTTGCCGAACGCCATGCCGGCGATCGTGCCCGCGTTGTGCATCTTCTCGCGGGCGTCGGCCGTCTCCGGGGACCCCGGCTCGCCGTTGACGCTCGCGGCCAGGTTCTCGAAGATCAGCCGGATCGCGTGCAGCGCCATGCCGTCCGTGAAGTCGTTCGCGTAGACGCTGACGTACGCCTCGGTGGCGTGCGTCAGGGCGTCGAAGCCCGAGTCGGCGGCGAGCGACCGCGGCATCTTCGACGTCAGCACGGGGTCGATGATCGCGACGGTCGGGGTGAGCGCGTAGTCCGCGAGCGGGTACTTCTTGCCCGCGTCGGGGTCGGAGATGACCGCGAACGGCGTGACCTCGGCGCCCGTGCCCGACGTGGTCGGGATGCACACGAGCTTGGCCAGGTCGCCCAGCACGGGGAACTTGAACGCGCGCTTGCGCACGTCGAAGAACTTCTGCTTGAGGTCGGAGAACACGATCTCCGGGTGCTCGTACAGCAGCCACATGACCTTCGCGGCGTCCATCGGCGAGCCGCCGCCCAGCGCGATGATCGTGTCCGGGCGGAAGTGGCGCATCTGCTCGGCGCCCGCCTTCACGGTCCGGACGCTCGGCTCGGGCTCGACCTGGTCGATGATCTGCAGCGCGACCTTGTTGGGCCGGCGGTTCAGGACCTCGATGATGCGGTCCACGAAGCCCAGCTTCGTCATGGTCGCGTCGGTCACGATGGTCACGCGCTCGACGTCGGCCATGTCCGCGAGGTAGCGGATCGCGTTCGGCTCGAAGTACGTCTTGGCCGGGACCTTGAACCACTGCAGGTTGTTGTTCCGGCGGCCGATGCGCTTGATGTTCACCAGGTTGACCGCCGAGACGTTGTTGGAGACCGAGTTGTGGCCGTACGAGCCGCAGCCGAGGGTCAGGGACGGGATGAAGGCGTTGTAGATGTCGCCGATCCCGCCGAGAGAGGAGGGCGCGTTGGCGATGACGCGGATCGCCTTGACGCGGCTGCCGTAGACCTCGGTCAGCTTCTCGTCCTGCGTGTGGATCGCGGCGCTGTGGCCCAGGCCGTCGAACTCGACCATCTGCTCGGCGTACGTGATGCCCTGCTCGGTCGAGCCCGCGCGCAGCACGGCGAGGACGGGGCAGAGCTTCTCGCGGGTGAGGGGCTCCTGCGGGCCGACGCCGCTGACCTCGGCCAGGATGATCGACGTCTCGGGCGGGACGGTGAAGCCGGCGTGCTCGGCGATCCAGGCGGGCGTCTGGCCGACGACGGAGGCGTTGAGCTTGGCCTCGCCGCAGTTCTTGCCCTGCGCCTGCACCCCGAAGATGAACTTCTCGAGGAGCGCCTTCTCCTTGGCGTTCACCCGGTACGCGTGCAGCGTGGCGAACTCGGCCATCGCGGCGTCGTAGATCTCGTCGTCGAGGATGACGGCCTGCTCGGACGCGCAGATCATGCCGTTGTCGAACGCCTTGGACAGCACCACGTCGTTGACCGCGCGCTTGAGCTTCGCCGACTTCTCGATGTAGGCCGGGACGTTGCCCGCGCCGACGCCGAGGGCGGGCTTGCCGCACGAGTAGGCGGCGCGGACCATCGCGTTCCCGCCGGTGGCGAGGATGAGGGCGACGCCCGGGTGGTTCATCAGCAGGCCGGTGGCCTCCATCGACGGCTGCTCGACCCACTGGACGCAGTGCTCGGGGGCGCCGGCGGCGACGGCCGCGTCGCGCACGACCTTGGCGGCGGCCACCGAGGACGCCTGCGCGCTCGGGTGGAACGCGAAGATGATCGGGTTGCGGGTCTTCAGCGCGATGAGCGCCTTGAAGATCGCCGTCGACGTCGGGTTGGTCACCGGGGTCATCGCGCAGATGACGCCCACGGGCTCGGCGATCTCGGTGATGCCGCTCAGGTCGTCGCGGCTGATCACGCCGACGGTCTTGAGCGAGCGCATGGAGTTGGTGACGTGCTCGCACGCGAAGATGTTCTTCACGGCCTTGTCCTCGAACACCCCGCGGCCGGTCTCCTCCACGGCGTGGCGGGCCAGCTCGCCGTGCTGGTCGAGCGCGGCGACGGCCGCCTTCTTGACCAGGTGGTCGACGTCTTCCTGGGTGAATCGCGCGTACTCCGCGAGGGCCTTCGCGGCGTTGGCGACGAGTCCGTCGATGGCGCCGCCAATAGTCGTGTCGGGGCGGGCAGATGTGCTCACGGGAGGTTCTCCCTCGGGTCGCGGTGAGTGTGAGAAGTCGCCGTTGACCTCGGTTCACACGCTAGGTGGCGAAAAGTCATGGGACCTGTGCCCAAGGTCCTGATTTTTACGCGGGCATCGCCGTGTTCGCGCACGGCGAGCGGCGTGTGCCGGGGGCGCCGCGGGCTCAGAGCCGGGTGACCCACGAGGCGGAGATCCGCTCCTCCTCGAGGTCGAGCTCGCGCAGCACCCGCTGCATCACCGCCTCGTCGAGCTGGCCCGAGTCGCGGCGCTCCACGAGCACCTCCCGCTGTGCGGCGATGACCTCGCCGCGCAGGGCTTGCACGCGCCGTCCAGGCCAGCGCGAGGCGCCCTCGACCGCCCGGTCCGGGTCGAGCAGCGCGGCGGCGGCACGCCCGCGCGCGTCCAAGGCGGTGACCACCGTGGCGATGACCTGGTCCGCGCGATCCTCGCCCAGCTGCGCGGCGATCTCCGGCCGTCGACGCGCGATGACCTGCTGCGCGGCCTCGGCCGTGGCCATGCGCACCTGGGCCTCCTGGATCGCGTCCCGCCGCTGCTCTGAGCCGGAGCCCACGTCGAGGCGCCGGATGACCCAGGGCAGGGTGAGGCCCTGCAGCAGCAGCGTGCCGATCGCGACGGCGTACGCGACGAGCTGCAGCGTCGCGCGCTCCGGGAACGCCGCGCCGGCCATGACGGTCGGGATGGCGGCCGCGGCCGCCAGGGTCACCACCCCCCGCATGCCCGCCCAGGAGACGACCATCGACTCCCGGGTGGTCAGGGCGTCGCCCGCGGTGCGGTGGCTCCCGGGCAGGCGCACCCGGTCCAACCCGGCGGTCGCCAGGATGTACACCGGGCGCACCAGCATCACCACGGCGAGCACCGCGAGCGCGATGAGGGCAGCGTGGCCGAGCCCTTGGTCGGACGAGTCCACGTCGGCGATCAGCCACTTGAGCTGGACGCCGATGAGCGCGAACGTGAAGGCCTCGAGCAGCAGGTCGACGGTCGACCACACGGGCTCCTGGTAGAGCCGGGTCGCGTACCCGGCGCGCGGCGAGGTGTGCGCGAGGAGCAAGCCCGCTGCGACGACCGCCAGCACGCCCGAGCCGCCGACCGCCTCCGCGCCCCAGTACGCCGCGAACGGTGTGAGCACACTGATCGCGGACGCCACCACCGGGTCGTCCAGCCGCATGCGCAACCGGTGCAGCACCCAGCCGAGCGCCAGGCCCACGCCCACGCCGGCGACCACCGCCACCGCGAACACCCGCAGCCCCTCGCTGAGCGACCATGCGCCCGTCGCCACCCCGGCCAGGGCCACCTTGTACAGCGTCAGCGAGGTGGCGTCGTTGATCAGGCTCTCGCCCGTCAGCACGGTCATGACGCGGCGCGGCAGCCCGAGCCGGCGGCCCACAGCGGTCGCGGCGACGGCATCCGGCGGCGCGACCACGGCGCCGAGCACGAGCGCGGCCGCGAACGGCAGCGCAGGCGCCAGCAGCCACGCCACCACGGCCACCGCGAGCGCGGAGACCACCACGAGCCCCACTCCCAGCCGCGTGATCGAGTTCAGCGAGCGGCGGAAGTCCTGGTAGGAGGCGGCGATGGCCGCCGAGTACAGCAACGGGGGCAGCAGGAAGTCGAGGATCAGCTCGGGGTCGACCTCGAACCGCGGCACTCCGGGGACGTAGGAGGCGAGGAGCCCGGCGGCCACCAGCACGAGCGGGGCCGGCCAGCCGCGCCGACGGCACAGGGCCGTGAGCAGCACCGCTCCCGCCACGAGCGCGAAGATCCCGATCACGTGCATCGGCGGGCCTCTCGGTGCGGGGGAGGATGGCGACGACGGTACGCCGGAGCGCTGGACGAAGGCCCGGCGCCACGGTTTCGGACGAATCGGACCGTCGACCTGTCTACCCTTGTCCGCGTGCCTCCCCTTCTCGTCATCCTCGTCGCCGTCGTCCTGGCCCTCGTCGCGGAGATCTTCGTCGCCACGCTGGTGCACCGGGCTGTGCGCCGCTCGCCCCTCGCTGTGGCCCTGGTCGACGTCAGCCGCCGCCCGCTGCGCGTCACGCTCGTGGCCGCCGCCGCGTGGATCGCGCTGGGCGCCTCGGCAGATCCCACACCGACGGTCCTCGTCCTCGAGGCCCTGCTCCTCGCGGCGCTGATCCTGGCGCTGGCGTGGCTGCTCACCGCCGTCGTGCTGCGCCTGGAGGACGCCGCCCTGGCGCACCACCAAGCCGTCGCGTTCGACGCGCGCGGGCAGGACGAGGCGGGTTTCGACCCGCACGCCCTCGCGCTGCAGACCCGGGTGCGCTCGCTGCTGCGGGGTGCGACGCGCGTTGCGCTCGGCTGCCTCGGCGCCGGCGCCGCGCTGCTCGTGTTCCCCGTGGTGCGGCCGGTGGGCGTCGGGCTGCTCGGGCTCGTGGCCGTCGCCGCTGTGGTGCTGGCGCTGGCCGCCCGTGAGCTGCTGGCCGACGCGGTCGCCGGCGTGCGCCTCGCCTACACCGACGCGGTGCGGGTCGGCGACGTGGTGGTGCTCGACGGCGACTGGGGCCTGGTCGAGTCGGTCGCCCTGACGGCGCTGACGGTGCGCCTGGGCGAGGACCGGCACGTCCCGCTGCCCGCGTCGCAGGTGGCCACGGTGCGGTTCGAGAACCGCACCCGGGGAGCCGTCGAGGTCGTGGGGGAGGTCGAGCTCGACGTCCCGCGCGACGTGGGCCTGCAGGCCGTGCGGGACCAGCTGCAGCAGGTGCTCGACGGGACGCCGCTGTGGGACGGCCACGTCGCGCGGCTGCGGGTGCTCGACGCCGTCGGGGCGCACGTGCGCGTGCGGGCCGAGGCCAGCGCGGCCGACGGCCCCTCGCTGCTCGCGCTGCGCGAGCACGTGCGGGAGTCGCTCGTGGGATGGCTCTCGGCGGCGCCGCCCCAGGCGGTCGGCGTGGGGGCGGGCGCCTGGGTGGCCGGGACCGCCGCGAGCAGGGCCACGACGAGCAGCGCCACGACGTCCAGCGCCACGACGTCCAGCGCGTGGCGGCAGACGGCCGCGGCGATCGCGACGCCCACGACGAGCCGCTCGACCGCGCGCGAGCCCGTCGCGCAGCCGGCTGTCGAGCCGCAGCACGCCGCCGCGCAGCCCGGCCCT
>Ga0233375_1000123_pt1 | contig 45772 bp, 40 predicted proteins | sample ElkDunMinimDraft_10_FD_191539 | JGI IMG/M metagenome (GOLD analysis project Ga0233375, IMG submission 191539) | Fecal eukaryotic communites from dung pellets of Tule Elk in California, USA - Elk Dung E16 | ecosystem: Host-associated > Mammals > Digestive system > Large intestine > Fecal | place...
CGAGGGCCAGCAGCACACGAGCGGGCGAGGGCCCGCAGGCCGTCCGCACGGCGGCGGGCACGGCCCCATGGGCGGGCTCGGCATGCCCACCGAGAAGTCCATGGACTTCCGTGGGTCCGGGGCACGGCTGCTCGGCTACCTGCGCCCCGAGCGGCTGCAGATGACGCTCACCGTGGTGCTCGCGGTCCTCTCCGTGGCGCTCGTCGTCACCGGCCCGAAGATCCTGGGCCAGGCCACGAACATCATCTTCGAGGGCGTGATCGGCCAGCGGCTGCCCGCGGGGGTCAGCAAGGACGAGGCGATCGCCGGCCTGCGGGCCAACGGCGAGGACACCTTCGCCGACCTGCTCTCCGGCACCGACGTGGTCCCCGGGCAGGGCGTCGACTTCACCCGGCTGCGGGACGTGCTGCTGCTCGTCGTCGCGATCTACGTCGGGTCGTTCCTGTTCGGCTGGCTGCAGGGGCGGCTCACCGCCGGGATCGTGCAGCGCACCGTGTTCCGGATGCGCGAGTCCGTCGAGGCGAAGCTGCAGCGGCTGCCGCTGTCGTACTTCGACAAGCAGCCCCGCGGCGAGGTGCTCAGCCGCGTCACCAACGACATCGACAACATCGCCCAGACCCTGCAGCAGACCCTCTCGCAGGTGATCACCTCGGTGCTCACCGTGATCGGGGTGCTGGCGATGATGTTCTGGATCTCCCCGCTGCTGGCCCTGGTGGCGCTCGTGACCGTCCCGCTGTCCGTGGTGGTGACCGCCGCGATCGCCAAGCGCTCGCAGCCGCAGTTCGTGGCGCAGTGGCAGCGCACCGGGACCCTCAACGCGCACATCGAGGAGATGTACACCGGGCACGCGCTCGTCAAGGTTTTCGGCCACCAGCGCGAGGCGATCTCGACCTTCCAGGAGGAGAACGGCCACCTGTACGAGGCGTCGTTCCGGGCGCAGTTCATCTCCGGGATCATCCAGCCGGCGCTGGGCTTCCTGTCCAACCTCAACTACGTGATCATCGCCGTCATCGGCGGGCTGCGCGTCGCCTCGGGGACGATGACGCTCGGCGACGTGCAGGCGTTCATCCAGTACTCGCGCCAGTTCACGCAGCCGCTCACGCAGATCGCCTCGATGATGAACCTGCTGCAGTCCGGCGTGGCGTCCGGGGAGCGCGTCTTCGACCTGCTCGACGCCGAGGAGCAGAGCCCCGACCCCGACCCCGCCGCGCGGGTGCCCACCCCGGTGATGGGCCGCGTCGCCTTCGAGGACGTGTCCTTCAGCTACGACCCGGAGAACCCGCTCATCGAGCACCTGTCCTTCGTGGCCGAGCCCGGGCAGACCGTCGCGATCGTCGGCCCCACCGGCGCCGGCAAGACCACGCTGGTGAACCTGCTCATGCGGTTCTACGAGGTCGACTCCGGGCGCATCACCCTCGACGGCGTGGACACCGCGGCGATGACGCGCGACGACCTGCGCTCGCAGATCGGCATGGTGCTGCAGGACACGTGGCTGATCAGCGGGTCCATCGCGGAGAACATCGCCTACGCCGCCGACGAGATCACCCGCGAGCACCTCGTCGAGGCCGCGCGCGCCACGCACGTCGACCACTTCGTGCGGACCCTCGCCGAGGGGTACGACACGGTGATCGACGACGAGGGCGCGAACGTCAGCGCGGGGGAGAAGCAGCTGCTCACCATCGCGCGGGCGTTCGTCGCCGACCCCCCGATCCTGGTGCTCGACGAGGCCACGTCCTCGGTGGACACCCGCACCGAGGTGCTCGTGCAGCAGGCCATGAACGCGCTGCGCGCCGGTCGCACGTCGTTCGTCATCGCGCACCGGCTCTCCACGATCCGCGACGCGGACGTCATCCTCGTCATGGAGCACGGCGCCATCGTCGAGCAGGGCACGCACGAGGACCTGCTCGCGGCCGAGGGCGCCTACGCGCGGCTCTACGCGTCGCAGTTCGCGGACGCTGCCACGGCGCTCGACTAGCAGGCGCTCGACCAGCGGGCGGTCGACCAGGCGGCGTCGCGACCAGTGCCGGACGGTGGTCCGGGGCGGGGCGCCGGGAGCGGGATGATGGACCACGTGCCCGCGCCCGAGATCATCCCCCTGACCGACCCCGCCGACGAGCGCCTCGCCGACTACGTCTCGCTGACGGACGTCGCGCTGCGCTCCAAGCACGAGCCCGCCAAGGGCTTGTACATCGCGGAGAGCTCGACCGTGCTGCGCCGCGCGATCGACGCCGGTCACCGGCCACGGTCCGTGCTGGTCTCCCCGCGCTGGCTGCCCGACCTGGAGGAGATGCTCGCGGGCCTGCCCGACGACGGCACGCGCGTGCCCGTGTACGTCGCCGAGCCCGACGTGCTCGAGGCCATCACCGGCTTCCACGTGCACCGCGGGGCGCTGGCCGCGATGCACCGGCCGGTGCTGCCGTCCGTGGAGGACGTGCTGCGCGGGGCGCGCGGTGGCAGCGGGGCTCGGCGGGTCGCGGTGCTCGAGGACATCGTCGACCACACCAACGTGGGGGCGGCGTTCCGCTCGGCCGCCGCCTTGGGTGTCGACGCCGTCCTCGTCACCCCGCGCTGCGCCGACCCGCTGTACCGGCGCTCGGTGCGCGTGTCGATGGGCACCGTGTTCCAGGTGCCGTGGACCCGCATCGACGAGTGGCCGTCCGGCATGGAGACCCTGCGCGACGCCGGCTTCGTCACCGCGGCGCTCGCGCTCTCCGACGACTCGATCAGCCTGGACGCGCTCGAGCGGGACCAGCCGGAGCGCCTCGCGCTGATCCTCGGCGCCGAGGGCCACGGGCTGAAGCCGACGACGGTCGCGGCCGCCGACCTGACCGTGCGCATCCCCATGGCCGGGGGCGTCGACTCCCTCAACGTCGCCGCGGCGGCGGCGGTCGCGTTCTGGGCCACCCGCGCCACGTCCTGACCGGTCGCGTCAGGGGACGCGAGTCGAGGATCGGCGGCACGATGGCGGGGACGGCATCGCCGGGTGGCGTCGCCCAGTGAGGAGATGCCTGTGACCGAGCAAGGGCGCGCGGGCGACGGGGGCCGGGTCGTGCCTGCGCACAGGGCGAGCGCCACGATCGAGGTGACCGGGGCGCGCGTGCACAACCTGCGCGACATCGACGTGTCGGTCCCGCTGCACCAGATGGTCGCCATGGCGGGGGTCTCCGGATCGGGCAAGTCGTCCCTGGCGCTGGGGGTGCTCTACGCCGAGGGGTCCCGGCGCTACCTGGAGGCGTTGTCCACCTACACCCGGCGGCGGCTCAGCCAGGCGGGCCGGGCTGACGTGGACGGCGTGGCGCACGTCCCCGCCGCGCTGGCGCTCCGGCAGCGCCCCGCCGTCCCCGGGGTGCGGAGCACGTTCGGCACGTCGACCGAGCTGCTCAACAGCCTCCGCCTGGTCTACTCGCGGCTCGGGTCGCACCAGTGCCCGAACGGGCACCGGCTCGAGCCCACGGCAGACGTCGCGCTGGACCGGCCGTTGACCTGTCCCGTGTGCCAGGCCGTCTTCGGCCCGCCGAGCGCGGAGTCCTTCTCCTTCAACAGCGACGGCGCGTGCCCTCGCTGCTCGGGGACGGGTGTCGTGCGGGAGGTGGACCTGGGCGCCCTGGTGCCCGACCCGGCGCGCAGCATCGCCGACGGGGCGGTGGCGCCGTGGCGGCTGTTCGGGCTGACCCTCGTCCCGCAGGTCGCAGGGGAGCTGGGCGTGCGCACCGACGTGCCCTTCGCCGAGCTCACCGAGGCCGAGCGGCACATCGTCTTCGACGGGCCGCCCGTCCGGCGCGAGGTCATGTACCCGTCCAAGAACGGCAAGGTGTTCAAGCTCAACGCGGAGTTCCGCAACGCCCGCCACGCCGTCCAAGAGGCGCTCAAGAGGGCCAGCACCCAGAAGGGCCTCGAGCGCGTCGAGCAGTTCCTGAGCGTCCAGGAGTGCCCCGACTGCCACGGGTCACGCCTGAGCGCGCTCGCCCTCTCGACGTTGGTCGACGGGATCGACCTCGCCGAGGCGACCTCGAAGACGCTCGACGAGCTCGTCGCCTGGGCGCCGCGCCTCGTGGGGACGGCCCCCAGGGCGCTGGCCCCGATGGCCGACGCGATCGTCAGCCAGATGCTGGAGACCACCGAGCGGCTCGTCGAGCTGGGCCTCGGCTACCTCGCCCTCGACCGCGCGAGCTCGACCCTGTCCACCGGCGAGCGTCAGCGGGTGCAGCTCGCCCGGGCGGTCCGCAACCAGACCACCGGTGTGCTGTACGTGCTCGACGAGCCGTCGGTCGGGCTGCACCCCTCCAACGTGGACGGGCTCCTGGGCGTGATGCGCAGCCTGCTCGACAACGGCAACTCCGTGGTGCTCGTCGACCATGACGTGCAGCTGCTGCGCCAGGCCGACCACCTCATCGAGCTGGGGCCCGGCTCGGGGCGGGAGGGCGGCACGATCCTGGCCACCGGGAGCGTGGACGCCGTCGCCCAGAGTCCCGCCTCGCGGATCGGGCCGTTCCTCTCCGGTCGCGAGCGGGTCGGGGGCCGCCCGCGCGCGGCGGCCGGCGCGGTGTTCGACCTGGGGCGGATCCACCTCGAGACGGCCCCGATCCACACGGTCCGCCCTCTCGCGCTCGACATCCCGCGCGGGCGCCTGACCGCCGTCACGGGCGTGTCCGGCTCGGGCAAGACGACCCTCGTCCTGGAGAGCCTGGTCCCCGCGTTGCGGGCCGCTGCCGCCGGGGAGCCGCTGCCCGCCCACGTCCGCGCGGTGGACCCCGCCGGCGTCGTCCGCGTCAACCTCGTCGACGCCACGCCGATCGGCGTGAACGTCCGATCCACGGTGGCCACCTACAGCGGGATCCTCGACGAGCTGCGCCGCGCGTACGCGGCCACCCCCGCCGCCCGGCGCCTGGGCCTCAAGGCCGGCGACTTCTCCTACAACACCGGATCCCTGCGGTGCCCCACGTGCGAGGGGACCGGGCAGATCTCCCTCGACGTCCAGTTCCTGCCGGACGTCGACATCGTCTGCCCGGCATGCGGCGGCAGCCGGTACGCCCCCGAGGCCGACCAGGTGCGACGGGCCGTGGACGCGGCGGATCCCGACGGGGGGCCGACGCTGCCCGAGTTCCTCGGCCTCACCGTGGTCGAGGCCCTGGGCCAGGTCGGCGGCCTGCGGAAGGTCCGCGCCCGGCTCCAGACCCTCGCCGACCTAGGGCTCGGCTACCTCACGCTGGGCGAGGCGACGCCGAACCTGTCCGGCGGCGAGGCGCAGCGTCTGAAGCTCGGGTCCGACCTCGACCGCGACCAGGGCGACGCGCTCTTCGTGCTCGACGAGCCGACCATCGGCCTGCACCCGCTGGACGTCCGGGTGCTCCTGGAGGTGCTGCAGCGCCTCGTCGAGACCGGCGCCACGGTGGTGGTCATCGAGCACGACCTCGACGTGATCGCGAGCGCCGACCATGTCGTCGACCTCGGCCCTGGCGGCGGGGACGCGGGCGGGCGCATCGTCGCCACCGGGACCCCCGAGCAGGTCGCGGCCGACCCTGACAGCGTCACCGGGGCCTACCTGCGAGGCGTGCTCGACGCCAGCACGTGACCGGCGCCCGCAGCGCATGCTCGCTGGCCCGGCCCCGGACAGGGCCCAGCGCTGGCGACTACGCGGGCAGGGTGAGGATCCTGGCGCCGTCCTCGGTGATGGCGATGGTGTGCTCGCTGTGGGCGGTGCGGCAGCCGGTCGCGCTGCGGAGGGTCCACCCGTCGGCGTCGGTGACGAGCTCCGCGGTGTCGGCCATGACCCAGGGCTCGAGGGCGAGCAGCAGCCCGGGGCGCAGCGTGTACCCGCGGCCGGGGCGCCCGGTGTTCGTCACGTGCGGGTCCTGGTGCATGGTGGACCCGATGCCGTGCCCGCCGAACTCGGTGTTGATCGGGTACCCGGCCTCGCTGAGCACCGTGCCGATCGCGTGGGAGATGTCGCCGATGCGCGCGCCCGGCCGGGCGGCGGCGATCCCGGCGGCCAGCGCCCGCTCGGTGGCGCGGATCATCGCGAGGCTCTCCGGGGGCTGCGACACGCCCACGACGAAGCTGATCGCGGAGTCGGCGGCGATCCCGTCGAGGGACACGGCCAGGTCGAGGCTCACCAGGTCGCCGTCGGCGAGCGTGTAGTCGCGCGGGAGGCCGTGCAGCACGGCGTCGTTGACGGACGTGCAGATGTAGTGGCCGAAGGGCCCGCGCCCGAACGACGGCTCGTAGTCGACGTAGCAGGACTGCGCGCCCGCGTCGAGGATCATGCGCTGGGCCCAGCGGTCGATGTCGAGCAGGTTCGTGCCGACAGTGCTGCGGGTCCGGAGCGCCTGCAGGATGCCGCCGACGAGGGCGCCCGTCCGCGTGGCGCGGGCCAGCTCGTCGGGGCTCAGGATCTCGATCATGACGCTCCTTCGCTTACGGTCTCCGGGCGGCGCCGGTGAGCGCGCGGACGAGAGGGCCGGCGACGTCCGGGTCGGCCAGGTAGTCCTCGACCGCGTGCGGGGACGACGGGTTGTCGGTCCGCTCGTCGCGGATGGCCGCGTCACCGCCGGTGAACAGGGGCGCCAGCGGGTGCACCAGGGCGACGACGTCGCGGACGTCGTACGCGTTGACCCACGCGGGCGCCGTCGGCTCCCACGGGTGGATCACCCCGGGCACCGGGCGCCGCTCAGACCCCTCTCTGGGGCCGCTCAGCCGGCGACGCACGACGCGCAGGCCCAGCGGCGAGCCCGTGGTGGCGAACAGGCGGACAGCGACGCCCGCGGGGAGGTTGTGGCACGCGTCGTACGCCACGACGCTGCCCAGGCTGTGGCCGATCACGACCACGTCGGTGTGGCCGTCGCGCACCGCGGCCTCGACCGCCCGCAGCACCACCCCTTGCACCAGGGTGCGGATCCCGGCATCGGCCAGGTAGTACGCCACCTCCCGGTAGAACTGCTCGATCACCCACTCCGCGAGCGTCGTCTTCGAGGCGAGGAACTGCAGCGCCGAGCGGGCCACCTGCAGCCGCAGGAAGTCGGACCACTCGACCTCGGGGTGGACGAGCTGCTCCGTGCGGCGGACCTCCTCCATCTCGGCCACCGCGGCGACGCCGTCGGCGCCCGTCCGCGGGAGCCGCTCCTCCGCGCGGTACCCGGCGCCCTCGGCGGCGTCGATCAGCATGTGCTGGCTCAGCACCGTGACGTCCTCGCCGTCTGCGAGGTCGGGCGGCGGCCCGCCCGCGGCGTCCAGCTCGGCGACCCGTGCCGCGAGGTCGTTGCCGTAGAAGGGGAAGTAGACCGAGTCGATCGGCGGGAGGCCCTCGCCCGCCAGCACGGACCCCTTCGCCAGCCCGCCCAGCCAGCGGCGGGTCAAGGCGTCGACGTGGCGCTCGACGTCCTCCGGGGCGCGGCCCATGCCGCGGGGCATCTGCTGGCCGCGACCGTGCACCAGGAGCAGGGCGGTCATGAGGAGCCTCCCACCGTCGTCGATGCGCTCGGACGCGTCGCGCCGTCGCCCTTGCATCGTGACACGGCTGCCGCGACGCGGCGCTGCGACGCGGATCGGGCTTGAGTGCGAGAGAGATGCAAGCGAGATGCGAGCTGCCCGCGAGGAGTTCCAGCCAGCGGTCAGGCCAGCGCGAGGCCGTCCACGAGCTCCGCGCCCGGCGCGGCGGCGAGCAGGGCGCCGGGCAGCGCCAGCTTCGAGCGGCGGAGGCCGCTGCCGATGATCACCAGGTCGCCAGCCGGGTCCGGGGCCGCGACACGGGCGTCGACGAGCACGCGGTACCCGTCCGGCAGGCCCAGCGGGGTGATGCCCCCGTACTCCATGCCGGACTCCTCCGTGGCCCGGTCCATCGGCAGGAAGGACGCCTTGCGGACGTCCAGCAGCCGCTTGACGGCGTTGTTCACGTCGGCGCGCGTTGTGGCGCGGACCACCGCCGCGGCGACCCGCTCCTCGCCCGCGCGGCGGCCTGCGACGAGCACGCAGTTGGCCGACGCCGACAAGGGCAGGCCGTACGCCTCCGTCATCGCGGCGGTGTCCGCCAGGCCTGGGTCGATCTCCGCCACCACCACCGCGTCCGCGACCTCGGGCGTGACGGCAGCCCAGCCGCCGAGCACCGCGAACGTGCTCTCGGCCAGGAGCTCTGGGTGGTCCAGGGCGCGCAGCCAGGTCAGGGTCCCGAGGGTCACGGCAGTCATGGCGAGAGGCTAGCGAACCCGCAGCGTGCGGGCAGCGCAGCCCGCTGGCGCCGGTCAGCGCTGCGCGGTGCCCATCAGCACAGCCCGGGCCAGCGTGTGCCGCACGCCCGCGATCGACACGGCGCCCGGCATGGCGCCCACGGTCACGCCGAGCCGCTCCACGTCCAACGCGTGCACGGCGATGTAGTACCGGTGCGGGCGGTCGCCGTGCGGGGGCGCGGCGCCCTCGTAGCCCGCCAGGCCGTGGTCGCCGCGCACGTGAAAGGACCCCCGCGGCACACGGGTCCCATCGGGCGCCCCGGCGCCGCGTGCCAGCGACGTCGTGGTGACGGGCACGTCCACCAGCACCCAGTGCCAGAACCCGGAGACGCCCGGGGCGTCAGGGTCGAAGACGTTGACCAGGAACGAGCGTGTCGCCGCCGGGAAGCCGGACCAGCTCAGCTGCGGGGAGGCGTCGCCCCCAGGAGGAGCCTGCACGGCGTCCGGCAAGGGCTCCCCGTGGCGCACGTCCTCGCTCACCAGCTCGAACGACGCGACGTGCGGGAGCATCGCATAGGGCTCCGGCGCGAGCGGGCGGGTCAGGGAGACGGGCATCGAGACCTCCGCGGTGTCGAGGTCGGCCCGGCTCGCCAGCCGACCCCTCCATCATGCGGGGGCGGCCTGCCCGGCGCTCGCGGGCGGACGGCCGGCCTCGCCGCGCCGCACGTGCGAGCGCGCGTGCTCGATCGCCTCGCCCAGGTCGGTGAACAGGTGGTCCTGGTGCTGCAGCTCGGCGAGCACCCCCACCGAGTCGACGACCCGCCGGTGCTCGGGCCGCAACCCCTTGAGCAGCACGACGATCCCACGGCGCTGCAGGTCCGCGACCACCTCGGCCAAGGCGTTCGCCCCGCTGATGTCCAGGACGCGGATCGCCGAGAGGCGCAGCACCACCACGCGCACGTCGGCCACCAGGGCCAGCTCGTCGAGGAACCGGCGCACGTCGGCGAAGAACAGGGAGCCGTCGATCCGGTACAGCGCGATGTGCTCGTGCAGCAGCGCGTGCTCGGCGGCCGCGCCCACGGACTCGGTGTCCGAGGTCGGGATCGCCTCGCGGTGCAGGCCGCTCGTCCGGGCCACCGCCCGCAGGGCCAGCACGGCGGCGACGGCGATCCCGATCTCGACGGCCATCACCAGGTCGAAGACGATCGTCGCCCCGAGGGTGAGCAGGAAGACCAGGGCGCCGGATCGGCCCGACCGGCAGATCGAGCGGGCCGTGGGCAGGTCGACCATGCGGGCGGCCGTGACCAGCAGGACGCCCGCGAGCGCGGACAGCGGGATCCGCGCGACCCAGGGGGCCGCGGCGTAGACGATGACGGCGAGCACCCCGGCGTGCAGCAGCGCGGACGTGCGGGTGCGGGCGCCGGCGCGCACGTTGACCGCGGTGCGGGCGATGGCCCCGGTGGCCGGCATGCCGCCGAACAGGCCGGAGGCGACGTTCGCGAGGCCCTGGCCCACGAGCTCGCGGTTGGGCTGGGTGCGGGGGATGTCGTCGGCCATCCCGTCGGCGACCCGTGCCGAGAGCAGGGACTCGAGCGCCGCGAGCGCGGCGACGGCCAGGGCCGCCGAGAACAGCGCGCTCGTGGTCTCGAGGCTCACCATCGGCACGGTCGGCGCGGGCAGGGAGGACGGGAGCGCGCCGATGCGGTCCACGCCGAGCCCGGCGAGCTCGACCAGCAGCGTGGCCACGACCACCGCCACCAGCGAGGCGGGCAGGGTGCGGTTGACGCGGGGCAGCAGCGTCATGATGGCGATCACGAGGGCGACGATGCCGAGCGCGGGCAGCGCTGCCGGCCAGTCGGCCTGCCCGAGGGTGCGGATCGCCACGAGGGCGGCGTTCTCGCCGTCGGCCTTCGGGGTGTCGAGGGCGAGTGGGACCTGCTGCAGGGCGATGACGACGCCGATGCCCAGGGTGAACCCCTCGACCACGGGCCAGGGGATGTAGGCGACGAGCCTGCCGAGGCCGATCAGGCCGCCGACGATCACCAGGCCGCCTGCCATGATCGAGACCACCGCGACGGACTCGGGCCCGTAGCGGGCCACGATGGGGATGAGCACGACCGTCATCGCGCCGGTGGGTCCGGAGACCTGCAGGTGCGACCCGCCGAAGACGGCGGCGACGGCGCCGGCGACCACGGCGGTGACCAGCCCTGCCGTGGCGCCGAGGCCGGAGGAGACGCCGAAGCCGAGGGCGAGGGGCAGCGCGACGATGGCGACGGTGAGGCCGGCGATGGCGTCAGCCCGCCAGGAGCCGCGCAGCCCGGCGTAGTCGGAGCGGCGGGGGAGCACGCGACGGGCGAGGAGGGCTCCGGTGGCGCGCCAGTCGACGCGTCGCAGGAGGTCGGCGGCGCTCATGGGCGCGGCTCGTCCCGCTCGAGGTCGGCGAGCGCGGTGCGGGCCCCGGCCAGGGTGTCGAGGAGGACGGTGCGGGCGGCGGCGAGCATCTGGGCCACGGCGGGGTGGGCCAGCGTGTAGTGCACGGCGTTGCCGTCCCTGCGGGCGGTGACGACCCCGGCGCGGCGCAGGACGGCGAGGTGCTGGGACAGGTGCGAGGCCTCGATGCCGATCTCCGCGAGGAGCTCGCTGACGGCGCGGGGGCGCTCGGCGAGGAGCTCGAGGGTGCGGATCCGCACGGGGTGGGCGAGGGCCTTGAACAGCTCGGCCTTGAACTCGTGGACCGGCCGGTCGGCGCCTGGCGGGGGAAGGGACACGACTCTCCGATCAGGGCTTGCGCACGGGTTGATGGATTCATCAATCCGTGGAATGAGAGTACGCCTGGGCGTGGCCCCCGATTGACACCGCTGCTCATGTCGGCGTGTACTGGCATGATCGAACATGTGTTCGACGAAAGGGTGGGCGAGGCATGGAGACGGCGGTGCTGAGCCGGGAGGAGCGCGCGGCCCGGGCGCGGGCCGCGCTGGCCCACGCCGAGCAGCGGACCGGCGCGCGCCCTCTCGTGCTTCCCGGCGGGACGGCCGTCCCGCGGCCCCCGGGGCCCGGCGTGTCCGGGCCGAGCGCGGCGGCGCCCGGCGCCGCGGCCGAGCAGGCGCAGCCCGTCCCGGCCGCCGCGCCCGACGGCTCCGAGGCGCGGGGCGGCGAGGCGCGCCAGGCCTCGCTGCTGCTGAGCGAGCGCCCCTCGCTGCCCGTCCCCGACGAGCTGGCCGCCCTGCTCCCCGACGGGTTGCGCCGGGGCGGCATCACGGCCGTGTCGGGCTCCACCTCGCTGCTGCTGGCCTTGCTCGCCCACGCGTGCGCCGAGGGCGCCTGGGCCGCCGTCGTGGGCCAGCCCAGCATGGGGCTGCTCGCCGCGGCGCAGGCCGGGGTCGCCCTCGAGCGGCTCGCCCTGGTTCCCCGTCCCGGCCCGGACGCCCCGAGCGTGGTCGCGGCGCTCGTCGACGGGCTCGACGTCGTCCTGGTCGGCCCCGACGCGGCCCTCACCGAGGGCGACCGCCGACGGCTGGGCGCCCGTGCCCGCGACCGGGGGGCCGTGCTGCTCTCCAGCACGGTGTGGCCGGGGGCCAACGTCGTGCTGACCGCCGCCAGCCAGCGGTGGAGCGGCGCCGAGGACGGCGCCGGGCGGTTGCGCGCCCACGAGCTGCGCGTGACCCGCAGCGGGCGCGGCGGGGCCGGCGTGCCGCAGAGCCTCACCCTCACGCTCCCGCTCGGCAGGCGGGCGGGCGGGACGCCTCCCGTCCCCGGCGCCGGCACGAGGCGGGCCGCGCCCGCGCAGAAGGCGGCGCCGGCGCCGTTGCGGCTCGTGGGATGACGAGGCCGGGCGGATGAGCACGCGCACCACCGTCGTCTGGGTGCCCGACTGGCCGGTCGTGGCCGCGGTGCGCGGCGACCAGGTCGAGCCCCACCTGCCCGCCGCCGTCCACGACGGGCGGCGGCTCGTGGCCGTCTCGGCCCTCGCGCGCGCCCAGGGGGTGCGGCGGGGGATGCGCCGCCGGCAGGCGCAGGGCTGCTGCCCCGAGCTCGTGCTGCTCGCCGCGGACGAGGGGCGCGACGTGCGGCTCTTCGAGCCGGTGGCCGCCGCCGTCGAGACGGTGGTCGCCGGCATCGAGGTGGCCCGCGCAGGGCTGCTGCTGCTGCCGGCCGGGGGAGCCAGCCGCTACCACGGCTCGGAGGAGGCGCTCGCGGAGCGGATCGTGACGGCCGTCGCCCAGCGCACCGGCCACGAGGCCCACGTCGGGACGGCCGACGGGCTGCTCGCCGCGATCCTGGCCGCCCGGGAGGACGCGACCGTGCCCCCCGGCGGGTCGCGCGCCTACCTCGCCCCGCGGGGCATGAGCGAGCTGGCCCACGCCGCCGTCCAGGACGGCCTCGACCGGCAGGTGGGCGATCTGGTCGACCTGCTCGGCAGGCTGGGGCTGCGGGTCCTCGGAGACCTGGCCCGGCTGCCCGACGGCGACGTCCAGGCCAGGTTCGGCGCTTTGGGCGCCTGGGCGCAGCTGCTCGCCCGTGGCCACGACGCCCGACCGCCGGCGCGCCGCCGCCCGGAGACCGACCTCGAGGTGGCCTGCGAGCTGGACCCGCCGGCCCACCGGGTCGACACCGCCACCTTCATGGGCAGGCGGCTCGCCGAGGAGCTCCACGCGCTGCTCATGGAGCACTCGGTCACCTGCGGGCGGCTCCAGGTGGCCGCCCGCACCGACGAGGGCGAGGACCTGGTCCGGGTGTGGCGCACCGACACGGGTGGGCTCGGCGGCCTCACCGCGGCCCGCATCACCGACCGGATCCGCTGGCAGCTCGAGGGCTGGCTCACCGCCGGCGCCCTGACCCGGGCGCCCGACGACCCCGAGGACTCCCATCCGGTGGCCCTGGTGCGCCTGGCGCTCACCGCGCAGGACGTCGCCCCGGCGGGCGCCGAGCAGGGCCGGCTGTGGGGCGGGGCCTCGGGCGGCGACCTGCGCGCGCACCGGGCGCTCGAACGGGTGCAGGGGCTCATCGGCGGCGACGGGGTGCTGACCGTCGCGCTGCAGGGCGGCCGTGACGTGCGCGACCAGGTGGCCCTGCGGCCGTGGGGCGACCAGACGGCGGCGCCGCGCCCTGCCGACCGGCCCTGGCCCGGCCGCCTCCCGGAGCCGGCCCCCGCCACCGTGCTGGTCGAGCCCGAGCCGGTCGAGGTGCGGACCTCCGCGGGGGCCCCGGTGCGCCTCGACGAGCGGTTCGCCATGAGCGGCGCCCCCGCGACGGTCCGGGGATCCTGGGCGGGCGCGGCCGAGCGCTCCGTCGTGGGATGGGCCGGCCCGTGGCCCCTGGTCGAACGGTGGTGGGCTCCCGGAGCCCGGCGTCGTGCGCACCTGCAGGTCAGCCTCGACGACGGCAGCGCGCTGCTGCTCTCCTGGCAGGAGGGCTGGATGTGCGAGGGCGCCTACGACTGAGCCGCGACCGGGCGTGGCGGTCGCCACGGCCGTGCCCGACGCCTGACAGGGTGGGCGTTCGAGACGTGACGAGGAGGTCATCACCGTGCCCCAGCAGACCGACCTGGGAACCGCCCCCCGCGAGCAGGCCAGCCCTGCCCTGCGACCCGCGCCCGGGCAGAGCCCACGGCCGGACCCGACGATGGCGCACCGGATCGCCGACGCCACGGTGACGGTGCGCGACGCCGAGGGCGCCCCGCTAGTGGACGCGCCCGTGGTGGTGGCCCAGACCGCGCACCGCTTCCTGTTCGGGTGCATCGGCTTCGACCTGATCGACCTCGCCAACCGCGAGGACGGCGCCGCGCAGGACGACCAGCGGCTGGCGGAGGGGCGGTGGGCCGAGCAGCGGCTGGCGGACCAGTGGCTCGGGCTGTTCAACGCCGTCACGCTGCCGTTCTACTGGGGGCACTTCGAGCCCGAGCGCGGCCGCCCCGACACCGCCCGGATGCTGCGCGCGGCCCGCTGGTTCGCCGATCGGGGCTGCGTCGTCAAGGGCCATCCGCTGGCCTGGCACTCCGAGTGCGCCGACTGGCTGCTCGGCCTGCCCACCGACGAGGTCGCCGACGTGCTGGACGCGCGGATCCGGCGCGACGTCGCCGACTTCGCCGGCGTGATCGACACCTGGGACGCGATCAACGAGGTCGTCATCATGCCGGTGTTCGACAAGGTCCCGAACGCGATGACGCCGCTGTGCCGCGAGCGCGGGCGCATCCCCACCGTCCGCCTCGCGTTCGACGCCGCCCGCCAGGCGAACCCGGCGGCGACCCTGCTGCTCAACGACTTCGACATGTCCACCGCCTTCGAGTGCCTCATCGAGGGGTGCCTCGAGGCGGGGATCCAGATCGACGCCATCGGGCTGCAGAGCCACATGCACCAGGGCGCCTGGGGCGAGGAGCGCACCCTGGAGGTGCTCGACCGGTTCGGGCGCTACGGGCTGCCCCTGCACCTGACGGAGACGACGATCCTGTCGGGCGACCTGATGCCCGCCCACCTGGACGACCTCAACGACCACCAGGTCGACCACTGGCCCTCCACCCCGGAGGGCGAGGAGCGGCAGGCCCAGGAGGTCGCGACCCACTACCGGACGCTGCTGTCGCACCCCTCGGTCGAGTCCGCCACCTACTGGGGGCTGAGCGACGCCGGGATGTGGCTCGGGGCGCCCGGCGGGCTCGTGCGCGCGGACGGCACGCCCAAGCCGGCCTACGACGCGCTGCACGGGTTGGTGAAGGGGGAGTGGTGGCATGAGCCGCGCACGTTGCGGACCGACTCCCAGGGGCGGGTGGCGGTGCGGGGATTCCTGGGCGAGTACAGCATCACCGCAGGCCACAGCGGTGCGGCACTGACCCTCGACCGGGCGGGCGCGGTCGACGCGGAGGTCCGGCTGGGCTGACGCGGCCGACGGGGCGCGTGCCCGCTCGACGGCTCGAGGGCGAGGGCCCTGCGGTTTGACTCCCGGCGCCGGGCGACGTGTACTGGTGGCATCGAACGTGTGTTCGATGCGGCGCCCGGTGGTGGGGGCGCCCGGGCAGCCAGGGACGGGAGGGCTCGTCGTGCCGCGGACGACGGACCAGGGCGGCCGCTACGCCGAGTTGCACGCCCACTCGGCGTTCAGCTTCCTCGACGGGGCGAGCCAGCCCGAGGAGCTCGCCGCCGAGGCGGTGCGGCTGGGCCTGGACGCCCTCGCCCTCACCGACCACGACGGCCTCTACGGCGTGGTGCGCTTCGCCCAAGCCGCCCGCGCCGTGGGCCTGCCCACCGTGTTCGGCGCCGAGCTGCACCTGCCCGTCCCCGGGGGCGGGTGGGGGGCGCAGCGCGTGACCGGCCCCGACGTGCTCGACGCGCCCACCGGCGTCCCCGACCCCCGCGCCACCCACCTGCTTGTCCTGGCCCGCGGGCCCGACGGCTACCGGGCGCTGTCGCGGGCCATCGCCACGGGGCACCTGGCCGCCGGGGCCAAGGGCGCCGCCCAGCACACCTGGGAGGGCCTCGCCGAGCAGGCCGCCGGGCAGTGGCTGGTCCTGACCGGCTGCCGCAAGGGCTCCGTGCGCCAGGCCCTCGCGAGCGGCGGGGGCACGGCCGGCGACGTGACACCGGAGGGGTTCCTCGCCGGCCGCGCCGAGCTCGACCGGCTCGTCGGGCTGTTCGGCCGCGAGAACGTCGCCGTCGAGATCACCGACCACGGGGACCCCGGCGACGCCGATCGCAACGACGCCCTCGCCGCGCTCGCGGCCGCCGCCGGCCTGCCGCTCGTCGCCACCGGCAACGCCCACTACGCCACCCCCCGGGACGCCGACCTGGCGGCGGCGCTCGCGGCCGTGCGGGCCCGATCCTCGCTCGACGACCTCGACGGCTGGCTGCCGGGCGCCCCCACCGCCCATCTGCGCTCGGCCGCGGAGATGCTCGCCCTGCACCGGCGCCACCCGCAGGCCGTGGGCGCCGCCGCGCGACTGGCCGCGGAGTGCGCGTTCGACCTGTCCCTCGTCGCGCCCCAGCTGCCGCCCTACCCCGTGCCGCCGGGCCACACGGAGGCCAGCTGGCTGCGCGAGCTGGTGCGCCGCGGGGCCCTCGAGCTGTACGGGCCGCCCGAGGCCGAGCGGGTGCCCGGGGCGTACGCGCAGCTCGAGCACGAGCTGCGCGTCATCGAGGACCTCGGCTTCCCGGGGTACTTCCTGGTCGTGTACGACCTGGTCGACTTCTGCCGCCGTAACGGCATCATGGCGCAGGGCCGCGGCTCGGCCGCCAACTCGGCCGTCTGCTACGTGCTGCGGGTCACCGCCGTGGACGCGGTCGCGCACGGGCTGCTGTTCGAGCGGTTCCTCGCTCCCGAGCGAGACGGGCCGCCGGACATCGACGTCGACATCGAGTCGGGCCGCCGCGAGGAGGTCATCCAGCACGTCTACGCCAAGCACGGGCGCACGCACGCCGCGCAGGTCGCGAACGTCATCACCTACCGCCCTCGCTCGGCGGTGCGCGACGCGGCTCGGGCGCTCGGCTACGACGCCGGGCAGCAGGACGCGTGGAGCAAGTCCATCGAGCGCTGGGGGAGCCTGCGCGGCGCCGACCCGGTGACCCCCGACGGCCGCGACGCCCCGCCCGCCCGCGACGCCGCGCCCACCCGGACGGGCGGGGGCCGCGACCCCCACGACGCGGTGTGGGGGACCACGTTCGAGCCCACCGCCGACCGGCACGACGTGGTCCCCCGCACACGCCCCCCGGCCGCGGACGAGCTCGACGAGATCCCCGAGCAGGTGATCGACCTGGCCGAGCGGTTCCTGCGCCTGCCCCGCCACCTGGGCATCCACTCGGGCGGCATGGTGATGTGCGACCGGCCCGTCATCGAGGTCTGCCCGGTGGAGTGGGCCCGGATGCCGGGGCGCACCGTGCTGCAGTGGGACAAGGAGGACTGCGCCGACGCGGGGCTGGTGAAGTTCGACCTGCTGGGCCTGGGCATGCTCACGGCCCTGCGGATCGCGTTCGACCTGGTGCGCGAGCACGAGGGCGTCGAGCTGGACCTGCACGCCCTGCCGTACGAGGACCCGCTCGTGTACGACCTGCTCAGCGCCGCCGACACCGTGGGCGTGTTCCAGGTCGAGTCGCGGGCGCAGATGGGCACCCTGCCGCGCCTGCAGCCACGGCGGTTCTACGACATCGTCGTGGAGGTCGCGCTCATCCGGCCCGGGCCCATCCAGGGCGGCTCGGTGCACCCGTACATCAACCGGTACCACGGCCGGGAGAAGGTCACCTACCTGCACCCCAAGCTCGAGAAGTCGCTCGCGAAGACCCTCGGGGTGCCGCTCTTCCAGGAGCAGCTCATGCAGATGGCCATCGACGTCGCGGACTTCACCCCCGCCGAGGCCGACCAGCTGCGCCGCGCGATGGGCTCGAAGCGGTCCACCGAGCGGATGGAGGCCCTGCACGCCCGCCTGCTCGCGGGCATGGCCGCGAACGGGATCGACCCCGAGACCGGCGAGCAGATCTTCGACAAGCTCAAGGCCTTCGCCGACTTCGGGTTCCCCGAGTCCCACGCGTACTCGTTCGCGTTCCTCGTGTACGCCAGCGCCTGGCTCAAGGTGCACCACCCGGCCGCCTTCTACGCCGGGCTGCTCGCGGCGCAGCCGATGGGCTTCTACTCCCCGCAGTCCCTGGTCGCCGACGCCCGCCGCCACGGCCTGCAGGTGCTGCGCCCCTGCGTGCAGGCCTCCGGGGTGCAGGCGCAGGTGGAGCGGCTGGGCCCGACCTCGCCCGACGGCGAGCCGCGCCTCGTCCCGACACCCTCCGGCACGGCGCCGGTGGACGAGCGCGCGCCAGACGCGACGGGCCGGGCGCTCGCGGTCCGGATGGGGCTCGCCTCGGTGCGGGGCGTGGGGGAGGACGTCGCCGAGCGCGTGGTCGCCGAGCGCGCCGCCCACGGGCCGTTCGCGGACCTGCGCGACCTGGCGCGCCGGGTGAGCCTGACCACCGCCCAGCTCGAGGCGCTCGCCACCGGCGGCGCGCTCGGGGCGCTGGGCGCCACGAGGCGGGAGGCGCTGTGGGCCGCGGGCGCCCTCGCGCTGGAAGGGCCCGACACGCTGCCCGGCGTCGCGGTGGGGGTCAGCGCGCCGACCCTGCCCGGCATGACGGACGTCGAGCTGGCGGTGGCCGACGTGTGGGCCACCGGCGTCTCGGTGGACTCCTACCCCACGCAGCACGTGCGCGAGGGCCTCGACGCCGCCGGGGTGCTGCGCGTCGAGCAGGCCTACCGCCACGAGGCCGGCCGGCGGGTCGCGGTGGCGGGGGTCGTCACGCACCGGCAGCGGCCGGGGACGGCGGGCGGGGTCACGTTCCTGTCGCTCGAGGACGAGACGGGCCTGCTCAACGTGGTCTGCTCGCCGGGCCTGTGGCAGAAGTTCCGCAAGGTCGCCCGCGCCTCGGCCGCGCTCGTGGTGCGCGGCCGGCTGGAGCGGGCCGACGGCGCGACGAACCTCGTCGCCGAGCACCTGTCCCCGCTGTCCCTGCGGGTGCAGACCACCTCGCGCGACTTCCGGTGAGCGCGGCGCTGCCTCCCGGACCGTCATACCCGTGAAACGCCACGTGGATACGCTGCGTGGATGCCCCTCTTCGGCTCGCTGGTCGCCTACCTGCCCACCCCGCGCACCGTCACGGAGGAGGTCGCCGAGGACGTGCTCGCCCAGCTCGTCGACCAGGCCGTCGCCGGCGGGGCCAGCGGCGTCGCGGTGCTCGGCAGCACCGGCGGCTTCGCGTACCTGGACCGGGCCCAGCGTCGGCGGGTGTGCGAGGCGGCCGTCGAGGCTGCGGCCGGGCGGGTCCCGGTGCTGGCCGGCGTTGGAGCCCTGACCACCCGGGAGGTGCTCGACCTCGCCCGGGACGCCGAGCAGGCCGGCGCGGACGCGCTGCTCGTGCCCACCATGGCCTACCTGCCGCTCACCGACGACGAGGTGCACGAGCTGTACCGGTGCGTGACCCACGTGGTCGGGATCCCGGTGTGGGCGTACCACAACCCCGTCGCGACGCGGTACGACTTCAGCGTCGACCAGCTGCGGCGCGTGTCCCGTCTGCCCGGCGTGCAGGGCGTCAAGGACCGGGGGACCAGCCCGGACGTGGTCCGCGGCCGGGCCAAGGAGCTGCTGCACAAGCTCCCCGCAGAGGTCGAGGTCGGCTTCAGCGGCGACGCCCTGGGCGTGCACGGGCTGCTCGGGGGCGCCCGCACCTGGCACTCAGGGCTCGCGGGGGTGCTGCCCGCCCGCTATGCCGAGGTGGCGGACGCTGCCACCGCCGGGCATGCCGAGCGCGCCCTCGCCCTGATGGCCGGGCTCCAGCCACTGGCCGACCTCGCCGCCACCGGCGGAGCGCGCGTCGTGCACGCGGTGGGGGAGGCGCTCGGAGTCGCCATCGGCCCGCTGCCCGCGCCGCTGCGACGCCCGGGACCGGGGGCGCTGAGGGAGATCGATCGGGCGCTCGCGGCCCTCGGCGACCCGGCGTGAGCGCGAGCGGCCGCTCCTGAGCGGCCTGCCGCACGCGCGAGCGGGCCGGGTCTCAGGCGCGGTCGCCCTCCCCGTCGAACGTCTCGGACGGGTCCTCGACATCCTCGGGGTCCACCTCAGGCTCCGGCGTCCGCAGCCGGGAGAAGACCGTCCACGCCACGGCGACCAGCGGCACCGCGATGACCGCGCCCAGGATGCCGGCGGTCAGCGTCCCGCCCAGCACCACCACGGCGATGACCACCGGGTGCAGCGCCACCTGCTTGCCCATCACCAGCGGCTGCAGCACGTGCCCCTCGAACTGCCCGATCAGCGCGATCCCGATGCCGACCACGGCGGCCTGGATCGGGCCGTTCGCCGCCAGCGCCACGATCATCGCGATGACCATCGCCGCGGGCGCGCCCACCAGCGGGATGAACGCGCCGATCAGCACCAGCACGGCCAGGGGCGCCGCCAACGGCACCCCGATGATCGACAGCAGGATGAAGGCCAGCAGGCCGTCGGAGACGGCGATGATCAGGATGCCGCGGGTGTAGCCGGAGAACGTGTACCACCCGGCGCCACCGGCGACCCGCCAGGACTCTCGCGCGGCCGGGGGCAGCTGGCTGAGGAACCAGGCCCACATCTGCCGGCCGCTCGTGAGGAAGAACACCGCGCAGAACGTGGCCAGCGCGAGGGCCGTCAGGATCTCGACGACGCTTCCCGCCCCGGCGGCCGCCTCCGAGGCGAGCTCGCCGCCGTGCTCCTCGATCCAGGTGCGGCCGTTCTCGATCCACTGGTTGATCTGGTCCGTGGTGACGGTGAACGGCGAGCCGTTCTCGAGGAAGTCGATGATGTCGTCGATGCCGTCGCCGAACTGGTCGGAGAGCTTCGACCACTGGCCGGCCACGGACACGCCCACGTACGTGAGCATGCCCAGCAGCACCAGGACGCCGCCCAGCAGGGCGAGCGCCGTCGCGAGCGGGCGCGGCATCACCCGGGCGAACAGCTCGACGGCCGGGCGGAGCACCGCCGTGAACACCAGGGCCAAGAAGAGGGCGATGAACAGCAGCTGCACCCGCGAGGTGGCGTAGAAGACCAGCGCGACCGCCGCGACGACCACCAGGAGCCGCCAGGACACGCCCGCCAGGTTCATCAGCCAGCGTGGGGCCGTGGGCTCGATCGCGGGCTCGCTGGGCGAGCGGCGTGCCCCCGCGATGCGTCGCGTGGACGGCGCTCCGGAGGATGGCCGCCGAGGCGTGCCCGCCGTCCGATCCGCTGGTGCTCCCTGGTCGGCCATCACCCTCCCCGTCCTGTGACGGGGGTCACGCGAGAATCCGGCGATCTAGCCCCGTACGCTGCGGCAACGCTGTCTCGGGACAGTCTGCCCCTCACCCGCGATTCATGCTCGACCGGCTCGCCATGCTATGTTTCTGCCGCACCTGAGGGAGCCCGCGAGGGCGTCCTGACGGTCCACCTGTCCGGGTGGCGGAATGGCAGACGCGCTAGCTTGAGGTGCTAGTGCCCGAAAGGGCGTGGGGGTTCAAGTCCCCCTCCGGACACTCGTTGAGACAGCGACAGCGAAGGCCCCGATCCCCGCCAGGATCGGGGCCTTCGCCGTGTCGCCCCGGGGGAGCACGCGGCCGCTGGCGGCCCGCACCGACGCTGCGTCAGCGAGGTGGGGGCCTCAGCCGCGCGGCAGCGTCCCCAGCAGTGCCGAGGTCAGGACGGAGCGCAGGGCGTCGCGCAGGTCCACGTGGAGGATGCCGAGTGCGGGCTCGTCCGCATAGGCGGCGAGGAGGCTGGGCGGCGGTGGGACGTACGCCGAGAGGGCTCCCGCCGAGACGAGGCTCGTGAGGCAGAACTGCCGCGCGCCGTCGCCGAGCTCGGGCACGTGGCGCCGCACCAGCTCGGACATGGCCTCGAGGGTGGCGAGGGAGGACCGCTTGTGACGCTTGACCACCTCGACGGACACGTTGTGCTCGAGGACGCCGCCTTGCGCGCCGAAGAGGTCGCACAGCACCACGCGGTCCGCCAGGGACCGGCTGAGGACCTCCGCGAGCTGGCCTGCCCGGGCCTCTGCCGACGCCGTCGGGTCGACGCCGGCGGCCAGCTCGTCTGCGAGCTCTGACAGCCAGCGTTCCAGGAAGTCGTCCAGCAGCTCGAGCAGCACCGCCTCGCGTGACTCGAAGTACCGCAGGACGTTCGACTTGGCCAGGCCCACGCGCCGACTGAGCTCGTTGAGGCTGAGGTCGGCGACGGGCATCTCGTCGAGCATCGCCGCGGCCGTGTCGAGGATGGCGCGGCGCCGGCTCTCCCGCTGCTCTGCGCTGCGCGCTCGCTGGAAGGTCACGTCACCACCGTAGCCTGGGGACCGCCGGTCTCTTGTGAACAGACCAGCGGTCTGTTACGTTCGCCTCACAGGCTCGTTGGCTCTTGAGGAGGTCGTGATGGACGACAGGTGGACCGAGCAGCACATCCCCGACCAGCACGGCCGCGTCGCGATCGTCACCGGGGCCAACACGGGCCTGGGCTTCGAGACCGCCCGGATGCTCGCCGAACGCGGCGCGCAGGTGGTCCTGGCCGTCCGCGACGTCGAGAAGGGCAAGCAGGCGGCCGCGCGCATCACCGGCGCGGTCGCCGTCCAGGCCCTCGATCTGACCTCGCTCGACTCGATCCGCTCCGCGGCGGCCGACCTGCGCGCCGAGCACCCCCGCATCGACCTCCTGGTCAACAACGCCGGCGTGATGCACACCCCGAGGCAGACCACCGCCGACGGGTTCGAGCTGCAGTTCGGCACGAACCACCTCGGCCACTTCGCCCTCACCGGCCTGCTCCTGGACCTGCTCCTGCCCGTCCCCGGGTCCCGCGTCGTCACGGTCAGCAGCACCGGCCATCGCATCCGAGCGGCCATCCACTTCGACGACCTGCAGTGGGAGCGCTCGTACAGCCGCGTCGGCGCGTACGGCCAGGCCAAGCTCGCCAACCTCATGTTCACGTACGAGCTGCAGCGGCGGCTGGCGCCCCATGGGTCCACGGTCGCCCTGGCGGCCCATCCCGGGACGTCCAACACGGAGCTGACCCGCAACGTGCCCGCCGCGGTCCGGGCGCCCATCGCGTGGTTGGCGCCGCTGCTCACGCAGAAGCCCGCGATGGGCGCTCTGCCCACCCTGCGCGCCGCCACCGATCCGGCAGCCCTCGGCGGCCAGTACTACGGTCCCGGCAACCGTGGTGAGGCGCGGGGCTTCCCCAAGGTGGTCACCTCCAGCCCTGCCTCCTACGACCACGCCGTCCAGCGGCGCCTGTGGGCGGTCTCCGAAGAGCTCACCGGGGTGTCGTTCCCCGTCGGCTGACCGCTTCGGCATGCGGGTGGCTCAGGGCAGGGCAGGGCAGGGCGGGGGAGCGGAGCCGGTAATCCGCGTGACGCGGGGCCGGGGGACCGGCACAGTCGCACGATGAGCAGCCCTACGGTCCCCACCCCTGTCGCCTACCGGTGGCGCGGGCCCTTCGCCGACGCCGAGGTCGGCGCGCTGCACGCCGAGGCGTTCGGGCACGCGGTCGTCGACGACGGCTGGGGCGCCCGGGTCTCGCGGCTGAGCCTCGGCTGGGTCGTCGCGCGTGACGACGTGGGGCTGGTGGGGTTCGTCAATGTGGCGTGGGACGGGCGCCTCCATGCGTTCGTCCTCGACACGGCGGTGGCGGCGCGGGCGAGGCGGCAGGGGATCGGCGCCCGTATGGTCGCGGTGGCGCGCGACGAGGCCTCGGCGGCAGGGTGCGAGTGGCTGCACGTCGACTTCGAGGACGGGTTGCGGGCGTTCTACGTCGACGCGTGCGGGTTCACGCCCACGAGCGCGGGCCTGCTGCGGCTCCGGCCGTGAGCCGCGGGCAGCCTGGCCGAGGGAGGGTTCTCCCTGGCGGACGGCGCCGCGGGGCCGGACCATGGGGTCATGAGCCTGGACCCGGTGGAGACGAACCCCGAGCACTACCGCACGGTCTTCGAGAACGACGAGGTCCGTGTGCTCGAGTACACCGACGAGCCGGGGGACGCCACGAGCCTGCACGCGCATCCGGACACGTTGATGTACACGCTCACGGCGTTCTCGCGCCGCCTCTTCCAGGGCGAGCAGGCCCGTGATGTCGACCTGCCGGCGGGGGAGGCCATCTGGCTGCCGGCGCAGCAGCATCACGCGCAGAACATCGGCAGCACGCCCACGCATGCGGTCTTCGTCGAGATGAAGCGTCCCGCCGTGCGGCCGCCGACGGACGCTCTCGGTCCCGGCTGACGCTCGACCCCGTCGCCCTCAGCGCGCGCCGGGGCATCGACAGGTGGGGGAGGGTGGGCGCCTGTGGTCGCGCACCCCGCCTATCGGCGTGAGGCTGGCCGGGTGAGCAGGTCTGAGCGGGTGGTCGACGTCGGCGGGGTGTCGCTGTGCCTCGACGTGTCGGGGCCGACCGACGCGCCCGTGCTGCTGCTCGCGCACGGCTCCGCGTGCTCGCTCGACGCGTGGCCCGACGAGCTGGTCGACCTGCTCGCCCGGCGGCGGCGGGTCATCCGGTTCGACTGGCGTGACACGGGGCGGTCCGCCACGTGGCCTGTGGGCATGCCCGGGTACGGGCTGCGTGACCTGGCGGAGGACGTGGTCGGCGTGCTCGACGTCGAGGACGTGGCGCAGGCGCACCTCGTCGGGCTGTCGATGGGCGGCTCGGCGGCGCAGCTCGTCGCGCTCTCCCATCCTGACCGGGTGCTCACGCTCACCCTCATGAGCTGCACTCCGGGCGCGCCCGGCATGGAGGCCGGCGACCTGCCTGGGCCCGACCAGGACGTCTTCGCCGCGGCGCCGCCGGAGCCGGACTGGGACGAGCCGTCGAGCGTCGTCGAGTACCTCGTGGAGTGCGAGCGTCCGTACCAGCGGGGCGGTTTCGACCCCGACGTGGAGCGCGCGGTGGCGTGGCGCACCGTCGAGCGGGCGGTAAGCCCGCGGGCACGGACGAACCACTTCGTCATGGACGCCGGCGTCGGCTGGCGTGACCGGCTCGGTCAGATCGGCGTGCCGACCCTCGTGGTGCACGGCGCCGAAGACCCGGCCTTCCCTGTGCCGCACGCCCGCGCCCTGGCGGCCGAGATCCCTGGCGCGAGCCTGGTCGTCCTCCCGGACGCGGGCCACGGCGTCCCTCCCCGGCGCGCATGGTCGATGGTGGTGGACCGCCTGCTGACGCACACGTCCGGGTGAGAGGCGCCGCTGGCGCGGGTGTCGCCGCGGCGATGTGCGCCCGCCTCGCGCGCCATGCCCGACCGGGTGCTCGATCGGGCACTCAGCCCTCGTTCCGAGCACCAGGCCCTAGGCGTTTGGCTTGGTGGCCTTCCCGTCGAGCCACAGCGTGCGGGACTCGTCGCGGTGCGACCCCGTGGTCCCCACGTGCCTCGCGTCGATCTCGGGGCCGCGGGAGATCACGTGCCACATCGCCATCGCGTGGCCCCGGCCCAGGCCGTAGTCGGCGGCGAACCAGGTGACGACGTCACCTGCCTTCGCTCCCGGCTGGTCGTAGCCCTTCTGGCCCGCGACCTCCAGGAGCTGGCGGGGCGTGAGCCCGGTGCGGTCCTCGATGGTGTCGAGATAGGCCTGGAAGGACATCGGCGTCTCCGTGGTGGTGGGAAGGGCGGTCAGCTGGCGGTCGCCCGCTGCGCCGAGGCGAACAGGGCCAGGCCTTCGACGGCGAGGGCGTGGTCGTCCTGCTGGGGCAGTCCGGAGACTCCCAGCACCCCGGCGAGGGCGCCCCCGACGAAGAGCGGGAACGCGCCGCCGTGGGCCTTGAACTCCTGCGGGTCGAGCCCGCTGGACTCCTCGAAGGTGGTGCCCTCGGTGCGGAAGCGGGTGCCGACGGCGAACGAGGAGTGGCCGAACCGGCGCACCACGGCGCCTTTGCGCTCGAGCCACCAGTCGTTGCCGGGCGTGGACCCGGCGAATGCGCGCTGGTAGGCGGTGTGCGGGCCGTCGGCGGTCTCGAGCTCGACGCGCACCACGACCGGCAGGCCGCGTTCGCTCGCGAGGTCGGCGACCAGGGAGCCGAGCCGCGCGGCGTCGTCGTGGTCGAGACGGGTGGGCGCGAGGCGCTGCTCCTGGTCGAGCAGCTCTGCGAGCAGCGCGGGGTCGTCGAACGCGAGGACTGCCCCAGCCGGGGTGGTGTACGTGTGGTCGTGGCCCATCCGTGGACGATATCGCGGGTGGCCGGGTGGGGCGGTGGGGGCGAAATACGAAGGGTTTAGGGTGCTTGCGCGGTGGGAAAGCGGTCTCCTACGGTGAGAAACCGGTTCCCGAGGGTCCGGCGAGCCATCTCCTCGACCACCCGGGATCGGTCATCGCACGCACGGCACAGAGCAATGCCCCAGTTCAATGACGAATGAGAGGCAACGATGAGACGACCAGTCGCAGTGCGCACCCTCGCGGCAGGAGCCGCGACGGCCCTGGCGGCCACGATGGGCCTGACAGCCCTGGCCATGCCGGCGGCCCAGGCGGCCACCGGAAGCGCCAACGGCTTCGCGAGCAGCAACGGCGGGACCACAGGCGGCGCCGGTGGGCAGACGGTGCGGGCCACCACGGGCACCGCGATCCACACCGCCCTGTGCAACCGGGCGAGCAGCAGCACCCCGATCATCATCGAGGTCTCGGGGACCATCAACCACGGCAACACGGCCAAGGTCTCCGGCTCCAGCTGCAACACCGCGGCCGGCGTGATCGAGCTCAAGCAGATCAGCAACGTGACCATCGTCGGGGTCGGCAGCGCCGTCTTCGACCAGGTGGGCATCCACATCCGCGAGGCCAGCAACATCATCATCCAGAACGTGACGGTCAAGAACGTCAAGAAGTCGGGGTCGCCCACGTCGAACGGCGGCGACGCGATCGGCATGGAGAGCGGCGTCCGCAACGTGTGGGTCGACCACGTGACCCTGGAGGCGTCGGGCGGGGAGTCCGAGGGCTTCGACGGCCTGTTCGACATGAAGGACAACACGCAGTACGTGACGCTGTCCTACAGCATCCTGCGCAACTCGGGCCGTGGCGGCCTGATCGGCTCGAGCGAGAGCGACCGCTCGAACGGGTTCGTGACCTTCCACCACAACCGGTACGAGAACATCGACTCCCGGGCGCCGTTGCTGCGCGGCGGCGTGGCGCACATCTACAACAACCACTACGTCAACCTGCGGGAGTCGGGCATCAACTCGCGGGCAGGGGCCAAGGCGAAGGTGGAGAACAACTACTTCGAGGACTCCAAGGACGTCCTCGGCACCTTCTACACCGACCAGGCCGGCTACTGGCAGGTCGCCGGGAACATCTTCGACAACGTGACCTGGTCCAGCCGCAGCGGCGACAACCAGCCGGCCGGTCCCAACCCGACGTCCAACACGACTGTCAGCATCCCGTACTCCTACTCGCTGGACGGGGCGAGCTGCGTGCCGGACGTCGTCCGCCAGACGGCCGGCGCCAACACCGGGCTGCGCGTCTCGAACGGCTCGTGCACCCCGCAGTCGCCGCCCCCGACGACGAGCCCTACCTCCAGCCCGACCTCTAACCCCACGTCCAGCCCGACGGCGAACCCCACGCCCGGCGGGACCAACCTCAGCCTCGGCGCCGGCGCCGACGGCTCGAGCAAGGGGAGCGGGACCAGCTACGGCAACGTGCTGGACGGCTCACTGAGCACGTACTGGTCGCCGTCGGGCTCGACGGGCCGGATCTCGGTCAAGTGGGACTCGGCCACGACGGTGTCGAAGGTCAACGTCCGTGAGGCGTCGGGCGGCGGCGCCATCGGGGCGTGGCGGCTCGTCAACAACGACACCGGCGCCGTGCTGGCCACGGGCAGTGGCTCGGGCGTCATCAGCTTCCCCTCGACCTCGTTGAAGAAGATCAACTTCGAGATCACCAGCGCGACGGGGACGCCGAGGATCGCCGAGCTCGAGACCTACGCCGGGTAGCCCTGGGCCTAGAGCGGTCCAGCGCCTCTCCGGAAGCGATGCTCGAGACGAACGAACCGCGGCCCAGGGACCGCGAGGACGAAGGCCCCAGGCGCCGAGCCTGGGGCCTTCGTCCGGTGCGGGCATGGGCGGGCGAGGCGGCCAGTGACGGCCCGTGTCTGCCTGTGCCGGTGCGCGTCCGGGCGCCGGTGTCAGCGGTCCTTGAGCTGGTCGAGCAGGGTGCCCGTCGGCCGAGCCGAGAGCAGCACGACCATCGCCGTCGCGAGAAGGACCGCGGGCAGCGCCTGCGCGGTGACCTGGCTGACCGCGAACCTGGCCTCGGCGCCCAGGGCCAGGGCGCCCACCACGCCGAGCGACCACCCCCAGGCCAGGCCGGCGGCCGCGAGCGCGCACCACTCGCTCACCTGCAGCACGCACCGGCCCGCCGCGGTCAGCCCGAAGGTCGCGTAGACGGCCGTGTGGGAACGCCGGAACCACTGGACGAGCGCCCACAGCAGCGCGAGGACCAGCCCGGCTGCGGCCCACGCCCAGCGGAGGTCGCGCTGCTCGTGGGCGCGCGAGAAGTCGACCGTGAACTCGTTGTCGAACAAGCGCGGGGACACGATGGCGTCGCTCCCGTCCCAGCCGAGCGCCGATGCCGCGAGGGCGCTCACCGCCGCGACGTGCCCGGCATCCGTCCTGATGAAGCACATGTCGGCGCGACCGAGCGCGACCGAGGGGACGAGCAGGGCGCCGTCGAAGTCGTCGCCGAGCACGGCCACCGGCGCGACGCGCCCGTTCATGGTGTCTGACCCGTCCACGCGGAGCGGGCTGCCGTCGGTGAGGCCGGTCCTGCGCGCGAGGCCGTCGCTGACCAGTGCCACGGGTCCCTCCGGGGTGGGGATCTCGAGGAACGGCAGCGCGCCGGGGGAGACCTCGAGGACGGAGAAGCGGCCACCGGGGAGGTGCTCGAAGGCGCCGGCGGTGGGACGTCGCAGGGCCCAGAAGGCGCCGTGCACGCCATCGACCGCGGCGAGCCGCTCGCACGCCGTCGGCGGCAGCGGCAGTCTCACGTCGGCGCGCACAGCCCCCTGCACCCGGAGCACGTACGCGCCGGCGTCGATCCACGCCCTCTCGCGCCGTGCCGTCTCCGAGACGCCCACGGCGTCGGCCGCTCCGACCGCGGCGCAGGTCCAGGCGATCGCCAGGACCACGAGGAGGGAGGTCCACCGGCCGACGAGGGCTGTGACGACGCCCTCACGCACGACGAGGCGGGTCGGCCACGGCCGGTCCGGCCGGCTCATCGGCGCCGCTCCCGCAACGTCCCGTCGCGGAGCTCGAGGGTGATGTCGCACCGGGCAGCCACCTCAGCGTCGTGGGTGACAACGATGACGGTGCGGTCTCCGCTGGCTCCGAGCAACGCGTCGAGGACTACCGCCGATGTGGCGGCGTCGAGTTGGCCGGTCGGCTCGTCGGCCAGGACCACGGGGCGCCCCGACGCCAACGCCCGCGCTATCGCGACCCGCTGGGCCTCTCCTCCCGAGAGCAGTCGGGCCGGGCTGTGCGCGAGCGTCGCCAGGCCGACCGACGCGAGCGCCGACGTGGCTCGTGCCCGGGCTACCCGGCGGTCGCCGGTGGCCGAGAAGGCGCCGATGGCGACGTTGTCGAGCGCGGTCCGCGCCGGGATCAGCGACACCGTCTGCAGGACCCATGACGCGACGGCGGGCACGGGCCATTCCCGGTCCGCGGCGTCGACCGCCACAGCTGCGCCGTGCTGGACCGGCAGCAGCCCTCCCATGAGGGAGAGCAGCGTCGTCTTCCCCGAGCCCGACGGGCCGATGATCGCGGCGGAGGCGCCGGCCGGGACCTCGACGGACACCCCGTCCAGGACGGGAGTGGGCGCGCCGCGGTAGGTGTGCCGCAGGTCGCGCGCGACGAGGCGCACGATCAGGCGCAACCGAGAGTGGGACGGACCTCGCGAGGGTTCACCAGCACGGGATGCCCGACGAGCGACGCGTCGACGTCCACGCTGCCGAGCGCCCCGCCTGCCGGGGTCACGGGGACGGCGTCCCCGTCGATGCTGGTGAAGAAGCAGGTGCGGCCCTGGCCGTCGGTGACGACGGCGGACGCGGGCAGCACGCCGACCGTGACGGGTATCGCGCGCCGGACGACGCCCGACGCCCCCTCCTCGGCGCCGTTGCCGAGAGCCTCCGCCACCGCCGCCGTGAACTCGGGGTCGGTGACCGCCATCGCGGCGCGGTCCAGTGGCGCGGTGCGTCCACGCACGTCGAGGACGAGATCGCCGTCGGGCAGCCCTGCGCCCCCGGGGGTGACCTCCACAGCGGCGTACGCGGACGACGTCTTGAACAGCTCTGCTCCCGGCTCGAGCGAGTCGCCGGCGCTGACCAGGATGTCTCGCGCGGTGACTGGCGCTGGACCCAGCCAGGCGAGCGAGGCCACCGACAGCACCCGGGACTGGCCGAGCCCGTGCGCCGTGTTGAAGGCGACGATCGCCGCGACGGTCGACGCGCGAGATCTGCCGTCCACCTCGCCGCGGTAGTGGCCCAGCCCCGCCAGGATCGTCTGCGCCAGCTCGACGGACGGCCCGGACGCGCCTTCGACGATGTCGGTGTGCAGCGGCCGATCGGAGGTGTAGGCGACGACGTCGACCTCGCCGACGACCACTAGCACGTCGCCGTTCGCGACTTCGTCACCAGCGGCGACGCGCACCTGCGTGACGAGGCCCATGGCCGCGGTCCGCGTCGCGACCGCGTCTGAGGGTCGTAGGCGGACGGTCACCTCTGTCTCGCCGGTCCGTTCTGTGGAGGCCACGGCGCCGACCACTGCCGCGGGAGGCGACGACGACTCCAGCGGTGACCGGTCGCGAGAGACCACGACGACGACGCCAGCGGCCAACGGCGCCATGAGTGTGACGACGACGAATGCGGCTGCGCCACTCGAACGCCATGCCATGGGTGCCCCTTCCTCGCGACGGCTGCGGCAGAATGCCAACTATTCATTGCGTGCGGCGATGTTCTCCAACTCTGCAGGCGTCGAAAACGCAAGGACTATGCAGACTGTACATTCTCCCGCGAGATTGGAGTATCCCCAATACCACCCGAGGTGTGCAGAGTCAATGGCGTTTTCCACTACCTTCGATGCTCGGTCGATGGATACGGTTCCACTGCTTCTCGATGGGGAGAGCCGGTCGCGAGACCGAGGGCTCCGAGAGGGAATGGGAATGCGACAACTCGTGAGTGGTTTTATGACCGCCGCCGTCGTTGCGGGCCTGGCTGTGAGCTTCGCGACGCCAGCAGGCGCAAGTACAGGGGGCGGCAACACATCCACGTGTGGGGGCAACTTCTCCAACAGCACGTCAGCGGACAATGCGCACACCACAGTGGTGTGGGGTAGTTGCACGTCCAGCGTTCGTCACCGGCACGTGACCGGAGGCGGGCTGCACTTCACAGCCTGGAGGCAGGGCACGTCACCGACCGCTCCCGAACTGGCCATGTCGCAACACCGCCTGGGGTCGTCGACTTGGGATCTATGGTGACCGCTCGCACGTTCCGATCAGTCGTCGTCGCGGCGGCGCCTGTTCTCGTCCTCGGCGCCGCGTGCGCCGGGGGCGAGGGCGGGGACACTGCGGCCAGCGCGCCGGCGGGTTCTGAGGACGTCGGCCGGTACTTCACGACCTATCTCGACGAGGCCGTCGCCTTGGGGGTTGCCGGACCGGAGCAGATCGCCGTGCTCGAGCGTGCCGTGGAGAACGACGGGATGCCTTTCGAGGACCTTGCCGAGCTCACCCGGAGAACGTTCGACTGCTTCACCGGCGCAGGCATCGACTACACCGAGAAGGAGCCGTACGAGCTCGGCATCGGCTATCTGCTGCCCGATTACACCTGGGCGGCCGAGATGCCGGGCAAGACGCTCGCGGAGGTGGAGGAGCTCGGGGACGCGTGCATCGACCGGCACAGCTATTGGGCGTCGATGGCCTACCAGGACGAGCGCGTCGTCGGAGAGGCGCGGGACGCCCGCCTCCGCCGCGACTTCCCCCACGTCGTCGAGTGCCTGCGCGGGCACGGCGTCGACGTTCCCGACGACGCGACCCTCGACGAGGTGCGTCAGAACGTCGAGGAGCTCGCCTTCGCCGACGAGCCCGCGACCTGCTACGACGACTTCCGCTGACCTCGGCCAGGTCGCCTGGGCGGCCGGTCACGGCAAGGTCCGAAAACCGCCAGCCATCCCCGCCTCGTGGGGCGAGGATGGACGCATGAGAAGCCACGGGGTCGCCCACGCGGACGGGGCCCGATGCGCGCTCGGCGACCCGTTGTTCTCGGAGCGCTATCGCGCGATCGACGCGCGGGACACCCGGTTCGACGGCCAGTTCTTCACCGCCGTCTCCTCGACCGGCATCTACTGCCGGCCCTCGTGCCCGGCCCGCACCCCGGCGCCGCGGAACGTGACCTTCTTCCTCACCTCGGCCGCGGCTCACGAGGCGGGCTACCGGGCATGCAAGCGCTGCCTGCCCGAGGCGGCGCCCGGCACCCCCGACTGGGACCTGCGACGCGACCTCGCCGCCCGGGCGATGCGGCTGATCAACGACGGCGTCGTCGACAGGGACGGGGTGGAGGGCCTGGCCGTGCGGCTGGGCTACACCGCCAGGCACGTCCACCGGTTGCTGATCGCGGAGCTCGGCGCGGGGCCGCTCGCCCTCGCGCGGGCGCGGCGCGCGCAGACGGCGCGCTCGTTGCTGGTGGGGACCACCCTGCCGATGGCGCGCGTCGCGTTCGCGGCGGGCTTCGGCTCGATCCGGCAGTTCAACGACACCGTGCAGGCGGTGTTCGCGGCGCGCCCCAGCGAGCTGCGCGCGCGATCGGCCCCACCCGCCGGCGCCGCCCTAGCCGGCGCGGACGGGCCCCGGGCCGATCTCCCGGACGCGCCGGCCTCGCCCGCCGCCCCCGTGATGCTCGATCTGGACCTGCCCGTGCGCCAGCCCTTCGACGCCCTGGGCGCGTTCCGCTTCCTCGCCGCTCGCGCGGTCAGCGGGGTGGAGGCCGCCGACGTCGACGACGGCGCCCTGCGCTACGCCCGGACGCTCACCCTCCCGCACGGCCCCGGCGCCGTCGAGGTCGTCGCGACCCCGACGGCCGCGGGCTGGCGCCTGCGGGCCGCCCTCGAGCTCGCCTCGCTGGCCGACGTCGCCCCGGCCGTCGCGCGGGTCCGCCGGATGCTCGACCTGGACGCCGACCCCGTCGCCGTCGACCAGGCGCTGGGCGCGGACCCACATCTGTCCGTGCTCGTCGCCCGCACACCGGGGATGAGGGCTCCGGGCGCGGTGGACCCCCACGAGCTCGTCCTGCGGGCCATCGTCGGTCAGCAGATCTCCGTCGCCGCGGCGCGCACGCACCTCAGCCGCCTCGCGGCGGTGGCCGGGGACCCGTACGCGTCGGGCTTCCGCGGCCTCGACCGGCTGTTCCCCTCGCCTGCCCAGGTCATGCGGCGGGTGCCGGAACCCGGCGAGGCCCTCGACCCGGACCGGCCGCTGCGGCTGCCCCGACAGGCAGTCGAGGCCGTGCTGGCGACCGCCCGTGCGCTCGCCGACGGCGACCTGGACGTGCACGTGGGGGCGGACCCCGAGGCGTTGCGGGCCGCGCTGGTGGCCCGCCCCAGAATCGGCCCCTGGACCGCCGCGTACATCGCCATGAGGGTGCTCGGCGATCCTGACTCGTGGCTCGAGGGTGACGTCGCCCTCGTCGCCGGCGCCCGAGCCGTCGGCGTCCTCGGGGACGACACCCCGGCAGCCGCCGGTCATCGCGTCCTCGCGGACCGGGCCGCCGCGTGGGCGCCCTGGCGGTCCTATGCCGCCATGCATCTGTGGCAGGCCGCGGGAGACGCGCGCCGCCTCGAGAGGAGAACCCGATGACCAGCACCACCGTCGCCACCCTGGACACGCCGGACGGCCCGTTCACCGTGGTGCTCGACGCCGACGCCGTCCTGGCCGCGGGCTGGACCGCGGAGCCGGCGAGCCTCGTCGCGCTCGTGCACCCCACGCTGCGCCCTGCCGCATGGGACGTCGCGGCCGGACGCCAGGCGGCGAGCCCCATGACGAGGAGCGTCCTGGACGCGGTCGTCGCCTACTACGACGGCGACCTGGACGCGCCCGCCCGCATCACCGTCCGCCAGCACTCGGGGGAGTTCCGGATGCGCGCCTGGGACGCGCTGCGGCGGGTGCCCGCAGGCGAGCGCCTCACGTACGCCGACCACGCGACGCGCAGCGGCCGCCCGGCGGCGGTGCGGGCGGCGGCCGCGGCCTGCGCGATGAACGCGGCCGCGCTGTTCGTCCCCTGCCACCGCGTCCTGCGCTCGGATGGAGGGCTCGGCGGCTTCCGGTATGGCCTCCCGCTCAAGCGGCGCCTGCTGGACCGCGAGACGGCCACCGGCGCACAGACCGTGCTCTTCACGGGCTCAGGCGCCGCAGCCCAGGCCCCCGAGCGGAGTCGGTGATCCACGTTCGCCGACGTCACGGCGTCAGCGCGCGGACCTCCTCGGCGACGAAGCGCACGAACCCCTCGGGATCCGGCTCCCCCGTGAGGGGCTGGAGGACGACCGTGTCGGCGCCCGCGTCGGCCCAGCGCCCCACCGCCGCCGCGATCTCCTCGGCGCTCCCGGCGGCGCCGCCCTCGGGCCCGGGCTCATGGCCCCAGGCGCGCTGCTCCCTCTCCAGCCGCTCCGTGGCGCCGGGTCCCGTCGCCGCCATCAGGTAGACGGTGATGGGGTGCGGGTCCTGGCGCCCGGCGGCGGCCCGGCCCTCGTCGATGAGCTCGCGAGCGCTGGCCACCTGGGCGGGCGTGGTGCCGCCCGTCAGGATGGTGGCGTCCGCGACCTCGCCGGACAGCCGCAGCGATCGAGGGCCACCGGTCCCGACGCCCACCAGCGGCGGGCGCTCGGGCGGCCAGTCGAGCCTGACCTGCCGCAGGCGCACGTACCTGCCGTCGGTGGTCACCTCCGAACCGGCGAGCAGGCTGCGCAGGGCCGTGACGTGCTCGCGCAGCAGCGTCACAGGCGAGTCCACCCGCGCGCCCACCTGTCCCATCCAGTCCTGGACGCCGTGCCCGACGCCGACGCGCAGCCGGCCCGGGAACATCCGCTCCAGGGTCGCGACCTCCATCGCCGCGAGGGCGACGTTGCGCAACGGCACAGGCATCACGCCGATGCCCACCGCGAGCCGATCGGTGGACGCGAGCAGCGCCGACGCGGTGGACACCCCGCCGCTCAAGAAGCAGTCCTCCCACAACCACAGCTCCTCGAGGCCCGCGGCATCGGCGGCGCGGGCCACGGCGCGCAACCGCTCGGGCGGCAGCGAGGGCAGCGCCACCACCCCCAGCGTCGTGTGCGGTCGTGCGGTGCCGGGCGAGGGGTGCATGGCGTCTCCTTGCGGTGCCGTGGGGGTGCGTCGAACAGTCTGCCCGTCAGCGCCCGGGTCGTCGGGCCGCCCATGGCGCTCCGGGCGGGGAACGCGGGGGATCGGGCCGTCGTTGTGCTGGGTAGCCACGCCACGCCGCCGCGACCCGACGGGCGCCCAGGAGCACGTCGACGCGGACGCGGCACGGCGGCCGCACCCGGCACCGAGGAGGCGTCACCTCGTGGACTCAGGCACCGTGCTCAACGTCGCGCTCGTCCTCGTGTTCGTGCTGGTCGGGGGAGTGTTCGCCGGCACAGAGTTCGCCCTCGTCTCCCTGCGGGACTCGCAGATCTCCCAGCTGGCCCAGCGCGGGGCCCGCGGCGCCCGGGTGGCTGGCGTGGCGCGCGACCCCAACCGGTTCCTCGCCGCCGTGCAGATCGGCGTCACCGTGGCCGGGTTCCTCTCGGCGGCCTACGGCGCGTCGACCCTCGCCCCGGACTTCGCCCCCGCGCTCGAGCGGCTCGGGCTCCCCTCCGCCCTGGCCGGGACCTCGGCGCTGGTGCTGCTCACCCTCGTGATCTCCTACCTGTCCCTGGTGCTCGGCGAGCTGGCGCCCAAGCGCATCGCCCTGCAGCGCTCTGCACAGGTGGCGCTGCTCGTCGGCCCCCCGCTCGACCGTTTCGCCAGCGCGATGCGCCCGGTGATCTGGCTGCTCTCACGGTCCACAGACCTCGTGGTGCGGGCGCTGGGCGGCAACCCGGCGGCGCGGAGCGAGGCGATGACCGAGGAGGAGCTCCGCGACCTCGTCGTGGCCCACGAGGCGCTGCCCGAGGACGAGCGGCAGATCCTCACCGACGTCTTCTCGGCGTCGAGGCGGTCGGTGGTCGAGGCGATGCGGCCACGCGGGGAGGTCGTGTTCCTGACCGCCGACCTCACACTGCCCGAGGCGGCCACGACCGTGCGCGCCCACCCGTACTCCCGATACCCGGTCACCGGCGAGGACTTCGACGACGTCATCGGGTTCCTGCACGTGCGCGACCTCCTCGAGGTGTGGGACGCCGACGACGACGCGGGCGACGGCCCTCGGACCGTGCGCGACGTCACCCGCGACGTGCTCCAGCTCCCCGGCTCGAGCCAGCTGCTGCCCGCGCTCGCGGTCATGCGCCGCACCGGCGTGCACCTGGCGATCGTCGTCGACGAGTACGGCGGGACCGACGGCATCATCACCCTCGAGGACCTCGTCGAGGAGCTCGTGGGCGACATCCGCGACGAGTACGACCCGGCGCTGGAGCCGCTCGCCCGGGGGGACTTCGACGCGGGCCTCACCATCGAGGCGTTCGCGGACGAGAGCGGCATCCGGCTCGAGGACGGGCCCTACGAGACGGTCGCCGGGTACGTGGTCGCCCGCCTCGGGCGCCTGGCGAGGCCGGGGGACATGGTGGACGTCGACGGCCGCCGGCTCACCGTCGCGGCCGTCGAGGACCGCAGGATCCGGCGGGTCACCGTGACGCCTAAGCCGCGCCCGGTCGAGGGCGGCGCCTCGACCGATCCCGGCTGACCGCGGGGCCGTGGCCGCGCCAGCGTGGAGCCGGGCGCCTCACTCGGCGGGCGCGCCCAGCACGTCGAGGTAGTGCGGGCTGTGCATGAGGCCCAGCACGTTGCCGAACGGGTCCACCACCGCGGCGGTGACGAACCCGGCCTCCCGGGTGACGGGCTCCTGGTAGGGCGTCGCCCCGCGCGCCAGCAGGTCGTCGTAGGCGCCCTGCAGGTCGTCGACGTGCCAGTACACGACGGCGCCGCCGGGCTCGTCGGCGCCGGGCGGAGGCGCGAAACGGCTGTCGATGAGGCCCAGCTCGTGCTGGTAGTCGCCGATCCGGAACTCCGCGTACTGCGGGTCGGCGGGGGCCTCCGGCCGGACGAAGTACGGCTCGACGCCGAGCAGCCGGGTGTACCACTCGATGGCCTCCGGCATGTCCGGGGCCCAGTAGTTGACGGTGGTCAGTCCTCGCAACGGGCTGCTGTCGCTCATGGCCGGCACTCCCTCGCGTCGGGGCTGGGGTCCGTGGGCCTCGCGTGGCCGCGCGGTCGAGCTCCCATCGTGTCGCGGGGCGCGGCGTGCCGCACCCCGTGCTCATGGACGGGCGGCCGGTGGTGGCGCGGGGCGGCTGGGGGCTGCCGGTCACACCCCGCCGGGCGGGGCGGTGCTCTCGCGCACGATGAGCTCGGTGGCCAGGTCGATGCGCTGGTTGCTCGGGCTCTCGCCACGCGCCAGGCTCAGCACCATGCGTGTCGCCGTCCCCGCCATCTCGCGCAAGGGCTGGCGGATGGTGGTCAGCGGCGGCCCGATCCACTCGGTGAGGGGCAGGTCGTCGTAGCCCACCACGGACAGGTCCTCCGGCACCCGCAGGCCGAGCTCGCGCGCGGCCCGCATCACCCCGAGAGCCTGCAGGTCGGAGCCCGCGAAGATCGCCGTGGGGCGGTCCTCGCGCCGGAGCAGGTCGAGGCCGTGGTCGTAGCCGCCCTGGACGAAGAAGTCGCCGTGGCGCACCAGCGCCGGGTCGACCCGCACGCCCGCCTCGTCGAGCGCGGTGCGGTAGCCGTCGATGCGCGCGCGGCTGCACATCACGTCGCTGGGCCCGGCGATCACCGCGATCCGCCGGTGGCCCAGGCCGAGCAGGTGGCGGGTCGCGGCCAGGCCGCCGTTCCAGTTCTGCGAGCCGACCGTCGGGATGCCGACCGGCGGCTCCCCGGCGGTGTCGACGACGACGAACGGGATGGCGCGCGACTCGAGCTGGCGGCGTTGCGCGGTGTCCACGTCGGACAGCACGAGGATGACCCCGAGCGGCCGGCGCGCCAGGAGGTCGTCGAGCCACTCCTGTCGGGGGCGGTGGGCGCCGCCCAGCTCGGACAGCACGACGCCGACCCGCGCGGTCCCCGCGACCTGCTCCACGCCCTTGATGATCTCCACCGCCCACGCGGAGTCCAGCTCGTGGAACACCAGGTCGAGCAGTCGCGGCCCGGACGGGGTGCGGCTGCGCCGGCGCTGGTAGCGGCGCTGCGCGAGCACGGCCTCGACGCGGGCGCGGGTGGCGGCCGAGACGTCGGGGCGGCCGTTGAGCACCTTGGAGACGGTGGGCACCGACACCCCGGCCTCGAGGGCGATCGTGGCGATGGTGGGCGCGGGAGCGGGGCTCGCGCCGTGGTCGATGCTGGTCATGAGCGCCCGGGTTCCTTCGTGTGAGGCTCGCCGCAAGTTTCGATGGAAAAGTACCACTTGGCGGCTTGTGCGAGGGCCCATCGGCGTCACGCCGCGCGCGTGTCACCAGTCGTGGACCGTGCCGTCCTGGAGCCTGCTGAATGGCAGGTAGGCCGGTTGGTACGGGTGGGCGTCGGCTACCGCGTCGTCGTACTCCACGCCCAGCCCCGGCGCGTCCCCGGGGTGGAGCAGGCCGCCGGAGAACGTGGCCGACGTCCGGAAGACCTCGTGGGTGAGGCTCCCGTGGGGCATGTGCTCCTGGATGCCGAAGTTGTGGATGGCGAGGTCCAGGTGCAGCGCGGCCGCCATGCCGACGGGGGAGACGTCGCTGGGCCCGTGGATGCCCGACTTGATCTGGTGCTGCGCCGCGAAGTCGAGGATGCGGCGCAGCCCTGTGATCCCGCCGGCGTGCGTCACCGACGAGCGCACGTAGTCGATGAGCTGCTCGCGGACCAGCGTCTGGTAGTCCCACACGGTGTTGAGCACCTCGCCGATGGCCAGCGGGGTGGTGGTGTGCTGGCGGACCAGCCGCAGGCCCTCCTGGTTCTCCGCCGGGGTGCAGTCCTCGAGCCAGAACAGGTCGTAGGGCTCGAGGTCCTGGCCGAGCCGCGCCGCCTGGATCGGCGTCATGCGGTGGTGGCCGTCGTGCAGCAGCGGCAGCTCGGGGCCGAACTCGGCGCGGACCGCCTCGAAGACCCCCGGGACGTGGCGCAGGTAGGCGCGGGTGTCCCAGTCCTCCTCCACGGGCAGCGGCGCCCGTCGCGCGGGCTCGTAGCGCACCGTCCCGGAGCCGCTCGGCGCCGGCACCCCGTACAGCGCGGTGATCCCGGGCACCGCCGTCTGGACCCGGATGGCACGGTAGCCCTCCTCGAGGTGCCGACGCACCGAGTCGAAGACCTCGGGCAGGTCGCGGCCCGACGCGTGGCCGTACGCGAGGGCCCCCGTGCGGGACGCCCCGCCCAGCAGCTGGTACAGCGGCATCCCCGCCAGACGCGCCTTGACGTCCCACAGCGCTATGTCCACCGCGGCGATCGCCGACATCGTCACCGGCCCGCGCCGCCAGTACGCGCCCCGGTACAGCAACTGCCAGGTGTCCTCGATGCGGTGCGCGTCCCGGCCGATCAGCAACGGCGCCACGTGGTCGCGGAGGTAGGACACCACAGCGAGCTCACGGCCGTTCAGGGTCGCGTCGCCGAGCCCGATGACGCCGTCCTCGGTGGTGACGCGCAGGGTGACGAAGTTGCGGTCCGGGCTCGTGACGAGCACCTCGGCGGAGCGGATCGCGGTGCCGAGCGTCATGACGCCTCCGATCGCGGGCGGCCTGCGTCGGCGTCGGCGCCGACCCGTCGAGCCTAGGGCGCGCCCACTGCGGAGTCGACGGGCGGCGGAACATGTCCGCGGATGGGCGCCCCGCCGCCAGCGAGAACCCTCAACCGGTACGTTGAGGTGGTGTACCACCTCCTCTTCAACCTGGTCTTCCGGCGCATGGACCCCGAGCGGGCGCACGAGGTCGCGTTCCGCCTGATCCGGCTCGTCGCAGCGGTCCCCGTGCTCGGCGTCGTGGTGGCCCGGCTCAGCGCCTCCCCGTCCACCGGCGCCGTGCGCGCGCTCGGGCGCGTGTTCCCCGCGCCGTTCGGCCTGGCTGCCGGGTTCGACAAGAACGCGCTGGGCGTCGCCGGCCTGCGGATGCTCGGGTTCGGCTTCGTGGAGATCGGCACCGTCACAGCCCACCCGCAGCCCGGCAACGAGCCGCCGCGCCTGTGGCGGGTGCTGGACCAGCGCGCGCTGCGCAACCGCATGGGCTTCAACAACCAGGGCTCGGCCGAGGTCGCCCGACGGCTCCAGCGGCTCCGCAGCACCCCGGGCGGGCGCTCGCTCGTCATCGGCGTGAACATCGGCAAGACGAAGGTCACGCCCGCGGAGGACGCCGCCCACGACTACGCGATCAGCGCCCGGCGGCTCGCCGCGCACGCCGACTACCTGGTGGTCAACGTGTCGTCGCCCAACACCCCGGGCCTGCGCGACCTGCAGTCGGTCGAGTCACTGCGCCCGATCCTCCAGGCGACCCGCGCCGCCGCCGACGAGGCCACGGGCGCCGCCGGCCGGCCGCGGGTGCCGCTGCTGGTGAAGATCGCCCCCGACCTCTCCGACGAGGACGTCGACGCGGTCGCCGACCTCGCCCTCGAGCTGGCCCTCGACGGGGTCGTCGCGGTGAACACCACGATCGCGCACGACCTCGGCGAGGGCGGGCTCTCGGGCCCCCCGCTGCTGGCGCGAGGGCTCGACGTCGTGGCCCGGCTGCGCACCCGCCTCGGCCCGGAGCCCGTGATCATGGGGGTGGGCGGCATCACCACGGCCGCAGACGCCCGCGAGTACCTGGCCGTGGGGGCGACGCTGGTGCAGGGGTACACAGGCCTGATCTACGAGGGCCCGTTCTGGGCTGCGGGCATCAACAAGGCGTTGGCGCGGGACGCCGCGCGCACGCCCCACGACCCGGAGGGGCGCTGAGCCATGGTGATGCGGCCGCGGTGGGTGTGGGAGCTCGACGACGCTGAGGGGCGCGTCCTCGACCGCCCGGTCAGCCCGGTGTTCACCACGCAGTTCGACGCCGAGCAGTGGATCGGCGAGCAGTGGCGCGCCCTGGCAGGCCAAGGGGTGCACTCCGCCCGTCTGCTGCACGACGGCCACCAGGTCACGCCCACGCTCGCCCTGCGCGTCCCGTGACGGGAGCGCCTCCCGAGCAGCCACCGCCCGGCGAGCGGACGCCCACCTCGGCGCCCACCGCGCCGGCGTCGGGCACGGCGGTCGCCCACCAGCGGCTGCCGCTGCGGTACGCCCGCCTCTTCCTCGGCCTCGTGCTGTTCGCGGCCTCCCTGGCGATGCTGGTCCGCTCCGGGCTCGGCAACATGCCCTGGGACGTGCTCGGCCAGGGGGTCGCGCTGCGGCTCGGCTGGACGCTCGGAGCGGCGACGCTGATGCTCAGCGTGCTGGTGCTCGCCTGCTGGTTCCCGCTGCGGCAGCGCCCCGGCATGGGGACGGTCGCCAACGTGCTGGTCATCGGGATCCTGGTGGACCCGTTCCTGGCGCTCCTCGCCCTGCTCCCCGAGGATCTGGGCCTGCCCGCCGCGGTGGCGCTCGTGGTCGGCGGGATCGTGCTGAACGCGGTGGCCAGCGGCCTGTACATCGGCGCGCGGCTCGGGCCCGGGCCGCGGGACGGGCTCATGACGGGCCTCGTGCGCCGCACCGGCAGGCCCGTGAACCTGGTCCGCACGAGCATCGAGGTGCTCGTCGTGGCCGTCGGGTGGGTGCTCGGCGGCACGGTGGGCTTCGCGACGCTCGCCTACGCCCTGGCCATCGGGCCGCTCGTGCACGTGCTGCTGCCCCGACTGACCGTGCCCGAGCGGCCCGCCGTCCCGGAGCCCTGAGACGACAGCGGCCGCCCTCCCGCAGGAGGACGGCCGCCGACGGCCAGGCGCGGGTCAGCGCGAGGCGGGGGAGTTCTTCGCCGTCTCGGCGGGGTCGCGCACCACCGAGTCGCCCAGCGCGTCGTCGATCCGCGCGAGCAGCTCAGGCGGGATCACCACGCCCGAGGCCTTGACGTTCTCGGCGACCTGCTCGGGGCGGCTGGCCCCGATCAGGGCCGCGGCCACGTTCTCGTTCTGCAGCACCCACGCGACCGCGAGCTGCGCCATCGACAGGCCCAGCTCGTCGGCGATCGGCTGCAGCAGCTGCACGCGCTCGAGCAGCTCCTCGTTGCCGAGGAAGCGCTGGATCATCCGCGCGCCGCCCTTCTCGTCGGTCGCCCGCGACCCGGCGGGGATGGGGGCGCCCGGCTTGTACTTGCCGGTCAGCACGCCCTGGGCCACGGGGGACCAGACGATCTGCGACAGGCCCAGCTCCTGGGAGGTGGGCACGACCTCCTCCTCGATGACCCGCCACAGCGCGGAGTACTGCGGCTGGTTCGAGATCAGCTGGAAGCCGAGGTCCTGGGCCAGCGCGTGGCCGGCGCGGATCTGGTCGGCGGTCCACTCCGAGACGCCGATGTAGAGCGCCTTGCCCTGCCGGACGATGTCGGCGAACGCCTGCATCGTCTCTTCGAGCGGGGTGTCGTGGTCGTAGCGGTGCGCCTGGTACAGGTCGACGTAGTCCGTCTGCAGCCGCTCGAGGGAGCCGTTGATGGACTCCATGATGTGCTTGCGCGACAGCCCGCTGTCGTTGGCCCCGCCGGGCCCCGTCGGCCAGTACACCTTCGTGAAGATCTCGAGCGACTGGCGGCGCTCGCCCTTCAGCGCCTCGCCGAGCACCGTCTCAGCCTTGGTGTTCGCGTAGACGTCCGCGGTGTCGAACGAGGTGATGCCGGCGTCGAGGGCGGCCCGCACACAGGCCTTCGCGGTGTCGTTCTCGACCTGCGAGCCGTGCGTGAGCCAGTTGCCGTACGTGATCTCGGTGATCTTGAGGCCCGAGTTGCCGAGGAAGCGGTAGTTGACCATCCCGCCACTTTATCCGTGGGTCAGGAGGGTCGCTGACCGTGCTTGACCTGGGGCTTCGGCAGGCGCGAGGGGCGCAGCTGGAAGACGCGCAGCACCGCGTACATGGTGGCGCCCTTGGGGATCGCCTCCTCGCCGAACTTCGCGACCAGGCGCTTCTTGAGCCCGCGCCACATGATGAACCCGTCGACGATCATCGCGAGGACGAACACGTAGAGCAGCACGAGCGCGAGCACGGACGCCTCGGCGCTGACGCCGGCGAGCACCATCTGGAGCACGATGAGGCCCAGGGCGGCGGGCAGGAAGAACTCGCCGAGGCTCCACCGCGCGTCGACGTAGTCGCGGATGTACCGGCGGACCGGCCCGCGGTCCTTGGCGGGCATGTAGCGCTCGTCGCCGGTCTGCATCGCGGCGAACTCGCGCTCGCGCTGCGCCCGGGCCTGGGCCTTCGCGCTCTTCGCGGCCGCCTTGCGGTCGTTCGGCACCAGCGGTCGCTTGTTCGCGGCCTCGGCCTGCTTCCGCTTGGGGGTGGGCCGCCCCTTGCCGGGCTCCGCCGATGCGGCGGGGCTCACGGGCTCAGGGCTGATGCCGCCGGTGAGGGCCTGGTCGTCCTTGCTGCGTCCGAACACCCCACCAGAGTAGTCGAGAGTACGGTGGGCTCTTGTGACGATCCCACCTGCTCCTGCCCCTGATCGAGTCGCCGCGCTGCGCGGACGCGTCGCCGAGGCGTTCGGCGACCTGCGGTCCGACCTCGAGGCGCTGGTGCGCATCCCCAGCGTGTCCAGCCCCGCGTTCGACCAGGCGCAGGTCCAGGCGAGCGCCGAGGCGGTGGCGGGGCTGCTCCGCGGCGCAGGCGTGGACGACGTGCGGATCCTGTCGGTCGACGGCCCCGACGGCGCCCCCGGGCGTCCCGCGGTGGTCGCGCGCCGCCCCGGGCCGGAGGGCGCGCCGACGGTGCTGCTCTACGCCCACCACGACGTGCAGCCCCCCGGCGACCTCGCCGCGTGGGCCAGCCCGCCCTTCGAGCCCGTCGAGCGCGACGGCCGTCTCTACGGCCGCGGCGCCTCCGACGACAAGGCCGGGATCATCGCCCACGTCGGCGCGCTGCGCGTGCTCGGGGACGAGCTCGGCGTCGGGGTGACGCTCTTCATCGAGGGGGAGGAGGAGATCGGCTCCCCGACCTTCGCCCAGTTCCTGCACGCCCACCGCGACGAGCTCGCGGCCGACGTGATCGTCGTGGCCGACTCCTCCAACTGGAAGGTCGGCACCCCCGCGCTGACCACGTCGCTGCGCGGCCTGGTCGACCTCGACGTCGAGGTCGCGGTGCTCGAGCACGCGGTGCACTCGGGGATGTTCGGCGGGCCCGTGCTGGACGCCGTGACCCTGCTCGCGCGTCTCATCGCGACGCTGCACGACGAGAACGGCGACGTCGCCGTCGACGGGCTCGTCACCGGCGCGCCGCCCGAGGTGGACTACGACGAGGCGGACTTCCGCTCCGACGCGACGGTGCTGCCGGGCTCCGAGCTGGTCGGCACCGGGTCGATCAGCGCCCGCCTGTGGACCAAGCCCGCGCTGTCCGTCATCGGCATCGACGCCACGAGCGTCGCGCAGTCCTCCAACACCCTCGCCCCGCGGGCCACCGCGCGCCTGTCGCTGCGGATCCCGCCGGGGCAGGACCCGGCCGCCGCCCAGGCGGCGCTCCGCGCGCACCTCGAGGGCCACGCCCCGTTCGGGGCCCGGGTGACCGTGCGGGACGGGGAGCGGGGCCGGCCGTTCCAGGCGCCCGTGGACTCCGAGGCGATGCAGGTGGCCCGGTGGGCCTTCGCGGAGTCCTGGGGCACGCCGTCGGTGGACATCGGGCTCGGCGGGTCGATCCCCTTCATCGCCGACCTGCTCGAGGTCTTCCCGGACGCCGCGATCCTGGTGACGGGCGTCGAGGACCCGGAGAGCCGGGCGCACGGGGCCAACGAGTCGCAGCACCTCGGCGAGCTCGAGCGGGTCGTGCTGGCCGAGGCGTTGCTGCTCGACAGGCTCGGGGGCCGCTGAGGGCGAGAACCCCTCGGCTGCCGCGCAGGTGGCGCCTCCTCCTGCGAGGGGCGCCACCCGGGCCGCGGGTGGACACGAGTCAGGAGTCCGTCGGGGCCTGTCCCGAGTCTTGCGCGGGCTCCGGCTCGGCCTCCTGGCGGGCGTCGAGGCCCGTCTCCGCCGCCGGCGGCTGCGCGTCATCGCGGTGCGCGAGGTCGAGCGCGCGCGACCACGCGAGCACCGGCTCGGGCACCCGGGGACTGGGACCGTGCAGGCCGAACGCGGCGGCGACGTCGCCGGACGGGACGGTCCCGCCCCCACGCTGCAAGAAGCGCGCCACGATCCATGCCTCGGCCACCACGTCGTGGCCGCCGCCGCGCGCCGGCCGCTCGAACCGCTGCGCCATGTAGACCACACGCTCGTCCCAGCCGAGCACGCGGGTGACGATCTCAAACCGATCCCACAGGGTCAGCGACCGCCGGAACCGTATCGACTCGCCCACCACGACCGGGTACCACCCCTGATCGCTCACGGCGCGCTCGGCGCCGCTGCGAATCATCAGGTCCACCCGCCCGATGTCGAGCAGCGAGAAGAACACGCCGTTGTTCACGTGTCGCAGCAGGTCGAGGTCGTTGGGCATCACGCGCATCGGCGTGCGGTACTCGTCGAGCCCCGAGGGGCGGTCTTGCGGCGGGGTCGCCCGCAGCGACCGCCTCGCGGCCAGCATCACGATCAGGAGCCGGATCAGCCGGTTCATGGCGCGGTCCTGACACGGGGGAGCGGGGCAGGCGCCAGGCGGGGCGCGTCGTCGTGTCGTGGCATGGTCACGTCCTCGGCTCGTGCGGCTCGTGCAGGGCGGGCGGTGCTCGTGGAGCGTGGGCGGGTGCGAGGCAGGCGCCGGGGGTCGGCTAGACGGTGGGCGCGGGGTCGTACTGGAGGTCCAGCCGCACCAGGTGCGCCTCCTCCGGGGAGTCGAGCCGGGAGACGAGGTGCAGGGCCATGTCGATCCCCGCCGAGACGCCGGCGGAGGTCACCACGTCGCCGTCGTCCACGAACCG
>Ga0233375_1000124_pt1 | contig 45741 bp, 38 predicted proteins | sample ElkDunMinimDraft_10_FD_191539 | JGI IMG/M metagenome (GOLD analysis project Ga0233375, IMG submission 191539) | Fecal eukaryotic communites from dung pellets of Tule Elk in California, USA - Elk Dung E16 | ecosystem: Host-associated > Mammals > Digestive system > Large intestine > Fecal | place...
TTGACCTTCTCATTACGAGTGAGACGCTCTACCGACTGAGCTAAGGCGGCATCGTCGTTCTCCGAGGAGCACGGCGAGCGCGCCTACTGTACCCAACGGAGGGGCCAGTCTCCAAAGCGACGGATGAGCCTGCTGGTCAAGCCTGCTCTGACTGGCCGGCGCGGCGCCGCGCGGGCTCAGCACGGGGTGCCGTCGGCAGGCGCCTCGCCGGTCAGCAGGTAGGTGTCCACGGCGTCGTCGACGCACTCGTTGGAGCGGCCGTAGGCGGTGTGGCCCTCGCCCTCGTAGGTGAGCAGCACGCCCGAGGACAGCAGCGCGGAGAGCGACTCGGCCCAGGCGTACGGGGTGGCCGGGTCGTTGGTGGTGCCGATGACCAGGATCGGCGCGGCGCCCTCGGCGGCGTAGGAGTCGAGCCCGCCCGCCTCGGGGACGGGCCACTGGGCGCACACGACGCCGCCGTAGGAGAAGTAGTAGCCGATGGTGGGGGCCGCCGCCTCGATCTCCGCGGCCGAGGCCTTCATGGACTCCAGGTCGGACGGGGAGCGGTCGTCGGCGCAGTTGATCGCCCAGAACGCCTCGGTGGAGTTCGACGCGTAGGTGCCGTCGTCCTGGCGGTCGTAGTAGAAGTCCGCGAGGAACAGCAGGGTCGAGCCGTCGTTGGCCAGCGCGCCCTGCAGGCCGCGGGTCAGCCACGGCCACAGGTCGGGGGCGTACAGGCTCTGCGCGATGCCGGAGAACGCCAGGCTGCCGGTGAGCGGGCGGGCGGGGTCGTCCGTGGGGATGGGGTTGCGGCGGGCCCGGTCCAGGACCTTCTTCACCTGGGCCATGCCGTCCTCCACCGAGCCAGTCAGCGGGCACGCGGCGCCGGTGCGGCAGTCCTCGACGTAGGCCCGCAGCGCGGACTCGAACCCGACCGCCTGGCCCTGGGCCAGCTCGTCGGCGGAGAGCGTCGGGTCCAGGGCGCCGTCGAGCACCATGCGGCCGACCTTCTCCGGGTACAGCGCCGCGTACGTCGCGCCGAGCTGGGTGCCGTAGGAGTAGCCGAGGTAGGTGAGGGTCTCGTCGCCGAGCACCGCGCGCAGCACGTCCATGTCCCGTGCGGCGCTCACCGTGTCGACGTGCTCCAGCAGCTCGCCGGTGTTCTGCAGGCAGGCCTCGCCCAGGGCGCCGAACCGGTCCTCGGCCTCCTGCACGCCGGCCTCGGTGCTGTAGTCCGGGTCCGCCGAGACGATCTCGTCCATCTGCTCGCCGTCCACGCAGGCGACCGGCTGGGAGCCGGCCACGCCGCGGGGGTCGAAGCCGACGATGTCGTAGCGCTCGGCGATCTCCTTGCCGACCCGCTCCATCACGATGCCCTCGAGGGCCTCGACCCCGGAGCCGCCCGGGCCGCCAGGATTGGTCAGCAGCGAGCCGATGACGTCGCCCCCCGTCGCCGTGGAGCGGTTGACCGCGAGCGTGATGACGTCACCCTCGGGGTCCTCCCAGTCGAGGGGCACCTCGACGGTGGCGCACTCGAGGTCGCCGCACTCGGTCCACTCGACCTGCTGCTCGTAGAAGCGCGACAGCTCGGCGGGCACGTCATGGGTGATCGGCGGGCGCTCCGACGCGTCGGACTGGTTCTTGGGGCTGGTGCACCCGGCGAGGGCGAGCGCCCCGGCCAGGAGCGCGGCGACTGCTCCCCACCTGCGGCGAGGCCGTGTCCGGTCCCCGTCGGGGACCTGCGGGTCGGCGGGCATGGGGCGGCGCAGGTCAGGGGCAACAAGAGGCACGACACCACCCTAAGCGGGATCTACCGCTGAGCTGTGCCGGTCCGCGGGTGCTTCCGGGACGGGCGCCCGACGGCCACCGCGTCAGCCCTGCGGCCGCAGCGCGATGGTCATGGCCTCCACGGCCAGCAGAGGCGCGACGTTGCCGGCGAGCCGGGTCCGCGCCTCGCCGATCGCGTCCATGCGCCGCAGGGTCTGCTCCGGGGTGCTGCTGGCCGCGAGCGCCCGCACGTCGTCCTGCTGGTCGAGGTTGACCAGCTCGACCCCGGCGTGGAGCTGGACCACGAGGACGTCGCGGTACAGCGAGAGCAGGTCCACCATCGCGCGGTCGAGCACGTCCCGCTGCGCCCGCGTCGCCCGGCGCTTCTGCTCCTCCTCGAGGAGCCGGACCTGGGCACGGAGCGCGGGCGGGATGGTCGCGGCGCCCTCGGCGCCCAGGGAGCGCAGCAGCGCGGTGCGCTCGGCGGCGTCCCGGTCCTCGGTGGCGGCCTTCGCGTCGGCCTGCGCCGTCTCGACGAGGTCCCCGGCGGCGAGCACCGCATCGCCGACCCCTCGCACGCGCGGCGGGATGGACAGCACCTTGGCGCGCCGGGCCCGGGCCTCGGGGTCCCGGGCGAGGCGCCGGGCGACGCCGATGTGGCTCTGCGCGGCCCGGGCCACGACCGCGGCCACCGCCGGGTCCACGCCGTCTCGGCGGACGAGCAGCTCGGCGACGGCGTCGACCGGCGGCACCCGCAGCGGCACCGAGCGGCTCCGTGAGCGGATGGTCACCAGCACGTCCTGCGGGCTGGGCGCGCACAGCAGCCACACGGTGCGCGGCGGCGGCTCCTCGATGGCCTTGAGCAGCACGTTGCCGCTGGTCTCGTTGAGCCGGTCCGCGTCCTCGATGATGATCACGCGCCAGCGGCCCTGCGACGGGGAGCGCTGCGCGAGCTCGACGAGGGGGCGTGCCGTCTCGGCCCGGATCTGCACGCCCTCGGTGGCCACCACCGTCACGTCGGGATGCGTCCCAGCGAGCACCGTGGCGCACGCGTGGGACGTCACGTCTCCCGTCGGGTCCTGGAGGGCGGCGGCGAACGCCCGTGCCGCGTTGGACCTGCCCGACCCGGGAGGCCCGGTGATCAGCCAGGCGTGCGTCATCTGGGACGGGTCCTCGGCTGCCCCGCGCAGCACGTCGATCGCGGGCTCCTGCCCCACCACGTCGTCCCAGACCGTCGCCGGCGCCGTGGCGTGGGCGATCGCCTCGGGCGTGTCCCAGCCGGTCACGGCGCGAGCCCGAGCAGGGGGGCGACCCGCTCCCGCACCTGGGCGGCGATCTGCTCGATGGGCGCTGTCGCGTCGAGCACGAGCCACCGGCCGGGGTCTGCCGCCGCGCGGTCGAGGAAGGCCTGCCGGGTGCGGCGGTGGAAGTCGTCGCCCGCGCGCTCCAACCGGTCGGGGTCGCCCGTGAGGCGGCCGCCGCCGACCACCGGGTCGAGGTCCAGCAGCACGGTCAGGACGGGCATCAGGCCGCGGGTGGCCCACACCGAGAGGTCCTCGACCTCCTGCGCGCCCAGGTCCCGGCCCGTGCCCTGGTAGGCGACCGACGAGTCCAGGTAGCGGTCGGTGATGACCACGGCCCCCCGGTCGAGCGCGGGACGCACCAGGGAGTGCACGTGGTGCGCCCGGTCCGCGGCGTACAGCAGCGCCTCGGTGCGCGGGTCGACGTGGTCGCCGTGCAGCACGGCGTCGCGGAGCACCTGCCCCAGCGCGGTGCCGCCGGGCTCGCGGGTCAGCACGACCTCGCGGTCCTGCGACTCGACCCAGGCGCCCAGCAGCCGGGACTGGGTGGACTTCCCGGCGCCGTCCCCGCCTTCGAAGGAGATGAACACCCCGGGGGTCGTCGGAGGAGGGGTCGCAGTCGAGGTCACGCCCGCCAGGTTAGCCGCCGGTCCTGACGTGGGCGCCCGCACCTGCGACACTGTGCCGTGCCTACCACGCCCCGCGCCGACCAGGGCCTCGTCGCGCCCGCGTCACGGTCGCAGTCGCCCATGGCCGACGAGGCATTCGAACGCTTCTGCCGGCTCGCCCAACGGCAGCTCGGCGCGGCCGTGGTGCTGGTCTCCCTGGTCGCGGACGACGAGCAGCTCATCCCGGGGGCCGCCGGGCTCCCTCCCGCGATCGACGCCGTCCGGCGGATGCCGTTGACCGCCACGCTCTGCCAGCACGTCGTCGCTGACGGCGTCCCGCTGGTGGTCCCGGACGCCCGGCTGGACCCGCGGCTGCACGAGTACGGCGCGGTCCGTGAGTACGGGTTCGTCGCGTACGCCGGGTTCCCCATCGTCGACGAGCGGGACCAGGTGGTGGGATCGCTGTGCGCGCTGGAGCTGGCGCCGCGCGAGTGGTCCGAGGACGACCTCGCCGTGCTGCTGGACCTGGCCGCCGCGTGCAGCTCCGAGCTGCGCCTGCGCGGCGAGCGCGAGCGTGCGCGGCGGGCGCAGCAGCAGGCCACGCGCTCCTACCGGCAGAGCGGCCTCCTGCTCCTGCTGAGCGACGCGTTCCAGGACGCCCTGACAGTCCCGGACGTCGCCCGCACCGCGGCCCGGGTTGCGGCGACCGGGCTGGGCACCTCGTTCACCGGGCTGGCGGCGCTCGACGAGGACGGCCGCAGCCTGTCCTACGTGTCGATGGCCTCGTTCGTGGGCGACGACGTCGAGCGGTGGCGACGCACCCGCCTGACCGAGGACCGCCCCATCGCGCACGTGGCGCGCACCCGCAAGCCGTTGTTCTACGAGGACCGCGAGGCGCTGTTCGCCGACTTCCCGGTGGTCAAGGAGATGGAGTTCCTGGGCGAGGCGCGGGCCTTCCTGCCGCTCATCTCACGGCAGCGGCTGATCGGCGTGCTCGGCATCGGCTGGCAGCAGCGCCGGACGTTCGAGGACGACAACCGGGCCATCAAGACGGCCCTCGCGGCCTACACGGCCCAGGCGCTCGAGCGGGCCCAGCTCCTGGAGGAGCGGCGCGACGTCGCACGTACCCTGCAGGACGCGATGCTGACCGCGCTGCCGCAGCCGGACCACCTGGCCATGGCCGCGCACTACCTGCCCGCCGGACGCGCCGACCGGGTGGGCGGCGACTGGTACGACGCGGTGGTGCTCCCCACCGGCTCCGTCGCCGTGATGGTGGGCGACGTCACCGGCCACGACATGAACGCGGCAGCCCGCATGGGCCAGCTCCGGTCGACGCTCCGCGCGTTCGCCTGGGACCACCCCGACCTGCCGTCGACCTGGCTGGCCCGGCTCGACCAGGCCAACAAGGGCCTGGGCCTGGACACCATCGCGACGGCGCTGACCGGGCGCATCGACACCCTGCGCGAGGGACGCTACCGGCTGCACTGGTCCAGCGCCGGGCACCCGCCCCCGGTCCTGGTCCGCCCCGGCGAGGGCGCCCGCGCCCTCGGCTGCCGGTCCGCCAACGACCTGCTGCTCGGCATCGACCCGCAGCGGGCCCGGCAGGACCACACCTTCGACATGCAGGTGGGCGACACCCTGCTGCTGCACACCGACGGCCTGGTGGAGCGGCGCGGCCGCCCGCTGCAGGAAAGCCTCGACCTGCTGATCGCGACGGCCTCGCGGCTGGGCCACCTCACGCCCGACAAGCTGGTCAGGGCGCTGACGGACGCACTGGTCGGCGGGCACCCCTCGGACGACACGGCGCTGCTGGCCGTGCAGGTGCGCCCCTGCCCGGCAGAGACCGACCACTGACCCCGTCCGGGGCGTGGCACGCCGTGACCGGCGCGCCACAGCCCCCTGTCACTCGCCGGGGTACACCACCCCGACCTGGGCGCGGACCTCGTCGAGGGTCCGCATCACCGCGAGGGTGTCGTCCCACGTGAGCAGCGGGCTCTCCACGTCGCCCGCCGCGACCCGACGGGCCACCTCGGCCGCCTCGTACTGCAGGCCCTTCGTGGCGGGCAGGTCGAACGTCCACACGCGGCCGTCGCGGCGGATCACCCGGAACGAGGTGGGCGTGTAGAACGACCCGGCGACCTCCACGAAGCCCTCGGTGCCGGAGATGGTGGCCGTGGTGGGCGTCTTGGCCCACAGGGTCGTGCTCAGGGTCGCCTGCACCCCGCCGGGGTACGTGAGCACCATCGACACCTGCCCGTCGACGCCGGTCTCGGTGAGGGCCCCGGTCGCGTGCACCGACTCCGGGGCGCCCAGGAAGTCATGGGCGAAGGACACCGGGTACACCCCGAGGTCGAGCAGGGCGCCCCCCGCGAGGGCGGGGTCGAACAGGCGGCTGGCCGCGTTGAACGGGAAGAACTGGCCGTGGTCGGCCGTCAGGTTCACGATGTCGCCGAGCTCGCCGGCGTCGACCACCTGGTGCAGCGCGGCGACGTGCGGGAGGAACCGCGTCCACATCGCCTCCATCACGAAGACCCCCGCCGCGCGGGCCGCCGCGAAGACCTGCTCGGCCTCGCCGGTGTTGCGCGTGAACGCCTTCTCGACGAGCACGTGCTTGCCCGCCGCGATGGCCAGCAGCGCGTTCTCCAGGTGCTCGGAGTGCGGCGTCGCGACGTACACCACGTCCACCTGCGGGTCCTCGACGAGGTCGCGGTAGCCCACGTGGGTGGTGGGGATGCCGTGGGAGGTGGCGAACCGCTCCGCGCGGTCCCGATTGCGGGAGCCCACCGCGACGAGCTGGGCGCGGGTGTGCGCGTTGACGGCGTCGGCGAAGACGCCGGCGATGCCGCCGGCGCCCAGGATGCCCCAGCGGATGGGAGGTGCGGTGCGCGGGTCCTCGGTGCGTGACATGGCGACCAACCTAGCGCCCACCCTGCGGCGGCGAGCAGTGGCGCCTACCGTGGACATGTCGCCGGTCCGCCGCCAGCCGCCTCGCGACCTCTGGGTCACCGACCGGTCAGCGGCGTCATCCACCGTCTCGGGGAGAGCCCATGTCCGCGCAGTCGCCCGTCCGCACCTTCATCAGCCCCGCCCGTTACAGCCAGGGCCGTGGAGCCCTGGCCTCGCTGGGATCCCAGCTGGCCCCCATCGGCAGCACCCCGCTGCTGGTCGCCGACGACGACGTGTGGGGGCTGGTCGAGGGGACCGTTCAGGGCTCCCTCGACGCCGCGGGGCTGCCCGTGCGCCGCGACTCGTTCGGCGTGTACGCCACCGCGGCCGCGGTCGACCGCATCGCCGAGCGGATCCGCGAGACCGGCTCCGACGTGGTCGTCGGGGTGGGCGGCGGCAGCACCATCGACGCGGTCAAGGCGGCCGGGCACCTCGCCGGCGTCCGCTGGGTGAGCGTGCCGACCATCGCGTCGACCGACGCGCCGTGCTCGGCACTCTCGGTCATCTACACCGAGGAGGGCGCCTTCGAGGAGTACCGGTTCTTCCCGCACAACCCCGACCTGGTGCTGGTCGACACGCAGCTCGTCGCCAACGCGCCCGCCCGGTTCCTGGTGGCCGGGGTCGGGGACGCCCTCGCGACGTGGATCGAGGCGCGGGCCGTCGCCGAGGCCCGCTCGACGACGATGGCCGGCGGGCAGCCGACCACCACGGGGACCGCGCTCGCGAAGCTCTGCTGGGACGTGCTGTGGGAGTACGCGCTGCCCGCCGTCTGGGCGGTGCGCGACCACCTGGTGACCCCGGCCGTCGACAAGGTCGTGGAGGCCAACACGCTGCTGTCGGGCGTGGGGTTCGAGTCCGGCGGGCTCGCCGCCGCGCACGCCATCCACAACGGCCTCACCGCCGCCCCGCAGACCCACGGCCTGATGCACGGGCAGAAGGTGAACATCGGGTCGGTGACCCAGCTGATGCTCGAGGGGGCGCCCACGGCCGACATCACCGACTTCGTGCTGTTCACCACGCGGGTCGGGCTGCCGAACACCCTCACCGAGATCGGGCTGTCCCCCGACGACGTGGACGACCTCACCCGCGTCGCGGAGCTCGCGCTCGCCGAGGGCGAGACCATCCACGCGATGCCGTTCACGATCACCGTGCCGGAGCTCGTCGACGCGCTGCGCTCGATCGAGTCCTTCTCCCGCGAGGTCCGCGCGGCGGCAGGGCTCCCGGAGCCCGTGCCGCACCGCGCGCACTGACCCGGGGGTCACGCCTTCGAGGAGGACGCCTTCTTCGCGGGGGCCTTCTTGGCGGGCGCCTTGCGGGCCGCGGGCTTGCGGGCCGGCTTCTTGGCCGGGCCCTTCGCCCGCTTCTCGGCGAGCAGCTCGGCGGCGCGCTCCAGGGTGATGGTCTCGACGGCGTCCTCCTTGCGGAGCGTCGCGTTCACCTCGCCGTCGGTGACGTAGGCCCCGAACCGGCCGTCCTTGACCACGACCGGCTTCTTCGAGGCGGGGTCCTCGCCGAGCTCGCGCAGCGGCGCCGACGCGGTGGCGCCACGGCCCCGCTTGGGCTGGGCGTAGATCGCGAGCGCCTCCTCGAGGGTGATGTCGAACATCGCCTCCTCGGTGGGGAGCGTCCGGGAGTCCGTGCCCTTCTTCAGGTACGGGCCGTAGCGGCCGTTCTGCGCGGTGATCTCGTCGCCCGACTCCGGGTCCTTGCCGACCACGCGAGGCAGCGACAGCAGCTTGAGCGCGTCGTCCAGGGTGAGCGTCGCGAGCTGCATCGACTTGAGCAGCGAGGCGGTGCGCGGCTTGGGGGCCGCCGCGAGGGCCCGCTTCTTCGCCGCGGCCGACAGGCCCTCGTCGAGCTCGGGCTCGGGCAGCAGCTCGGTGACGTACGGGCCGAACCGGCCCTTCTTCGCGACGATCGTGGTGCCCGTGACCGGGTCCTGCCCGAGCACGATGTCGCCCTCGGGCTGGGTCTCGAGGAGCTCGCGCGCCTTCTCGACGGTGAGCTCGTCCGGGGCCAGCTCGTCGGGCACCGAGGCCCGCTTGGGCTCGCCGCCCTCGGCCGTGGCCGCGGAGTCCTCCAGGTAAGGGCCGTAGCGCCCCACCCGCAGCATGATGCCGTCGCCGATCTCGATGGAGTTCACGACGCGGGCGTCGATGTCGCCCAGGTTCGCGACCAGGCCGTGCAGCCCGCCCACGTCCTCGCCCACGGCCGTGACCACGCCCGTCTGCGGCGCGCCGTCACCGAAGTAGAAGGTGGTCAACCACGCCACGCGGTCCTTGCTGCCGGCCGCGATCGCGTCGAGGTCCTCCTCCATGGAGGCGGTGAAGTCGTAGTCGACCAGCCGGTCGAAGTTCTCCTCGAGCAGCCGGGTGACCGCGAAGGCGAGCCAGCTGGGCACCAGCGCCTGGCCACGGCTGGTGACGTAGCCGCGGTCCTGGATCACCGAGATCGTCGCGGCGTAGGTCGACGGGCGGCCGATGCCCCGCTCCTCGAGGGCCTTGACCAGGCTGGCCTCGGTGAAGCGCGGCGGCGGGGACGTGCGGTGGCCGCCGGCCTCGAGCTCGCTCGCGGTCAGCGGGTCGCCCTCCGCCATCTGGGGCAGGCGCGCGTCCGCCTCGCCCTTCCGGGACGATCCCTCGGCCTCGTCGTAGCGGTCGGTGTCCCGACCCTCCTCGTAGGCGGCCATGAAGCCGCGGAACGTGATGACGGTGCCCGAGGCGCCGAACACCGCCTCGACGTCGCGGCCGGCGAAGCCCTCCGCGGGCGAGTCGGCAGGCAGCGAGGCGGTCGCGGCCAGGCGGACGGAGGCCGTCGAGCCGCGCGCGTCGGCCATCTGCGACGCGACGGTGCGCTTCCAGATCAGCTCGTACAGGCGGAACTGGTCCCCGGAGAGCTCCTTCGCCACCTGCGCGGGGGTGCGGAAGTGGTCGCCGGCGGGGCGGATGGCCTCGTGGGCCTCCTGGGCGCCCTTGCTCTTGGACGTGTAGACGCGCGGCGCGTCGGGCACGTACTCGGCCCCGTACAGCTCGGCCGCCTGCCGGCGCGCGGCGTCGATGGCCTGCGTCGACAGCGCCGGGGAGTCGGTTCGCATGTAGGTGATGTAGCCGTTCTCGTACAGCGACTGCGCGGTGCGCATGGCCTGCCGCGAGCCCATGCGGAGCTTGCGGCCTGCCTCCTGCTGCAGGGTCGAGGTCGTGAACGGGGCCGCGGGGCGGCGCGTGTACGGCTTGGTCTCGAGGCTGCGCACCGCGAAGGGCGCATCGGCCAGGCTGGTGGCCAGCGCGGTGGCGAGGGCCTCCCCCAGCTGGACGGCGCCGTCCTGGCCGCCGGCCTTCAACTGGCCACGGTCGTCGAAGTCCCGGCCGGACGCCACCCGGCGCCCGTCGACCTGCACGAGCCGCGCGCCGAAGTCGGGCTCCGCCTCGTCAGCGACGGCGAAGGTCCCGGTGACGTCCCAGTACTCGGCGGGGACGAACGCCATCCGCTCGCGCTCCCGCTCGACGACGAGCCGCATGGCGACGGACTGCACACGGCCGGCCGACAGGCCCTGGCGGACCTTGCGCCACAGCACGGGCGAGATCTCGTAGCCGTAGAGCCGGTCGAGGATGCGGCGCGTCTCCTGGGCGTCGACGAGGCGCTCGTCGAGCTCGCGGGTGTTCTCCAGCGCGCGCTCGATGGCCTCCCGGGTGATCTCGTGGAACACCATCCGCTTGACGGGGACCTTCGGCTTGAGCTCCTGCAGCAGGTGCCAGGCGATGGCCTCGCCCTCGCGGTCCTCATCAGTGGCCAGGTAGAGCTCGTCGGCGTCCTTGAGCAGCCGCTTCAGCTCCGCGACCTTCTTCTTCTTGTCCTGGTCGACGACGTAGTAGGGCTCGAAGCCGTTGTCCACGTCGACCGCGAACTTGCCGAACGGGCCCTTCTTCATGTCGGCGGGCAGCTCGCTGGGCTGCGGGAGGTCACGGATGTGCCCCACGCTCGCCTCCACCTCGTACTCAGACCCGAGGTAGCCGGCGATCGTGCGTGCCTTGGCGGGCGACTCCACGATGACGAGCTTGCGACCTGCGGACATACGTTCCTGCTTCCTCGATGTTCTGGGATTCGGGAGATGCCGAAGCTGGCCCCCGTGCGCGGAGGCACCCGGCCGGCCCTGGGCCAGCGGTGCGCTTCCGTCGTTCGGGCACTCTACGACGTCTCGTCAAGCGCCGACCCCGACGGCGCCGCCGCCCGGGCGGGCGCGGTGGACGCTGCCATGAGGGCCAGCAGCAACGCGAAGGCGAGGCAGCTGGCCGCGAGCACGCCCGCGGCGCCGCCGAGGTAGGCCGTGAGCACGTCGGCACGGGAGTCCAACGCGACCCGGTGCGCCCATGTCGTCTGCAGCGCCACGAGGGCCACCGCCCCGGAGGCGAGCCCGGCGAGCGCCAGCGCCCAGGTGACGCGGCGCGTCGACCTCTGCTCGCGGGAGCCGGGCGCCACGGCGGGCGCGACCAGGTCGCGGGTGCTGGGCAGCAGGGCCACGACCGAGCACGACACGGCGGCCCACGCCGTGACCACCAGCACGGCGGCGACCACGTCGGACGGCCGGTGCCACTGCCCGACCAGCGTCGAGACCCCGGTGGCGGCGGTGTACCCGGCGCCGAGCACGGCGGCCCAGGGGCGTATGCGCCGGGGCACCACCATCAGCAGGACGGCGGAGATCGAGGCCGCAGCGGTGGTGTGCCCACTGGGAAGCGTGTTGCCCCAGGTGCCCTCGACCCCCAGGTCGGGCCGGTCCAGGAGCACCAGCTTCACCACCCGGGTCGTGACGTTGGCGCCGATCATGAGCACAGCCACCTGGACGGCGAGCGACCACCTGCGGCGCACGAGCGCGATCAGCACCGCCGCCAGCAGCACCACGGCGATGAACCCCACGGACACCACGTCGAGCACGCGCTCGGCCACCCGCCACAGCTGGCCCTGCCCGTTCTGCGCGCCCTGCAGGGCCGCCCACTCGACCTGCTGTCCGGCCCAGGTGTCCACGAACAGGCGCCAGCACGCCCAGACGCCGACGGCCGAGACCACCGCCACGACAAGGCCAGTGGCTCCCACGAGCCGGGACGGTGCGCCTCGTTCGGCTCGCGGCAGCGCTCGGGTGGTGCTGGCGTTCGTCACCCGACAACGGTAGGTGACGACGCGGGGGGATGTGCGACGGCCGCCCTGCGGCAGGGGTCGTGCGCCCGGGAGGACCGGCTGGGCCACAGCGCGCTCACAGGATGCGATCAGGGGCGGCACAGCCGGGCGGCGCACGCTGGGGCCATGAGCACTCTGGGCGCCCGCGACATCGTGACCCGCAGCGACGGCTCGCCCATCCGCGCCCTGGTGGTGGATGACGAGGCGACGCTCGCCGAGCTGCTCGGCACCGCGCTGCGCTACGAGGGCTGGCAGGTGGAGACCGCGCTCACCGGGCACGCGGCCCTCAAGCGCGTGAAGGCCTTCGACCCGGACGTGATCCTGCTCGACGTCATGCTCCCCGACATGTCCGGCCTCGACGTGCTGCGCCGCATCCGCGCCGTCAACCCGTCGACGCCCGTGCTGTTCCTCACCGCGAAGGACGCCGTCGAGGATCGGGTCGCCGGGCTCACCGCGGGCGGGGACGACTACGTGACCAAGCCGTTCAGCCTCGAGGAGGTCGTCGCGCGGCTGCGGGCCCTGCTGCGCCGGGCCGGGGCCGTCAGCGAGCGCGCGGAGGCGGTGCTGACGGTCGGCGACCTGCGCATGGACGAGGACAGCCACGAGGTGTGGCGCGGCGGGGACGAGATCCGCCTGACCGCCACGGAGTTCGAGCTGCTGCGCTACTTCATGCGCAACCCGCGCCGGGTGCTGTCCAAGGCGCAGATCCTCGACCGCGTGTGGCAGTACGACTTCGGCGGCCAGGCCAACATCGTCGAGCTGTACATCTCCTACCTGCGCCGCAAGATCGACGCCGGCCGCGCCCCGATGATCCACACGCTGCGGGGCGTGGGGTACGTGCTCAAGCCCGCCGAGGCCGCGGAGCCCGCGTGACCGCGGCGCCGGGCGGGGCGACCGCGCACGAGGCGCCTGGCCGCCATCCTGGCCGGCGCCGCTGGTCGATGCGCCGGCGCCTCGTCGTGGTGCTGCTGGCGCTGACCGCGGCGGTGGCGGCGGTCATGGGCGTCGTGTCCACGCTGGCGCTCCGGGACTCGCTGCTGGGGCAGATCGACGACCGGCTGGTCGCCGCGAGCGCCCGCGCGAGGAGCGCCCCCGACCGGATCGACGGCCCGGGTCGCGCGCCCGCCCCGGACGACGGCTCGCCGGACCCGGGCTCGCCGGACCTGACCTGGCCGGAGGACCGCGAGCGCCTCCCGCCGCCGCTGCGGCTGCCCGGCCAGCAGGACGTCGGCTCGCTCAGCTACTTCGAGCAGGGCGGGCAGGTGGTCGCCGGGTACTTCGACGACGCCGGCGAGTTCCAGCCGCTGAGCGCCGAGCAGCAGGACGTCCTGGCCGAGGCTCCCCTGGACGGCACGCCCGTCTCGGTGACGCTGCCCGGCCTGGGCGGCTACCGGGTCATCGGCACGACGGCGCCCGGCGGGGAGGTCGTGGTCACCGGCCTGTCCACCCGGGACGCCGCCACCACCGTCGAGAGGTACGTCGTGGTCGAGGTGGGGGTCGCGCTGGTGGGCCTGCTCATCGCCGGCTTCGCGGGCCGGTGGCTGGTGGGCCGCGAGCTGCGCCCCCTGAACCGGGTGGCCGCCACGGCGACCCGCGTCGCGGAGCTGCCGCTGTCCCGCGGCGAGGTCACGCTCGCCGAGCGGGTGCCGGGCCCCGACACCGACCCGTCGACCGAGGTGGGGCGGGTGGGCGCGGCCTTCAACCAGATGCTGGGCCACGTCGAGGCGGCGCTCGCTGCCCGGCAGGAGTCGGAGACCCAGGTGCGGCAGTTCGTCGCCGACGCCAGCCACGAGCTGCGCACGCCGCTCGCGTCCATCCGCGGCTACGCCGAGCTGGTGCGCAGGCTGCCGGACGAGCTGCCGCCGGACGCCCTCCGCGCGATGAGCCGGGTCGAGCAGGAGTCCCAGCGCATGACGGCCCTCGTCGAGGACATGCTGCTGCTGGCCCGCCTGGACGCGGGCCGGGAGCTCGAGCACCACGAGGTGGACGTCGCGGCCCTGGCCGTCGACGCGGTCTCCGACGCGCACGCGGCGGGCCGCGACCACGTCTGGCGGCTGGAGCTGGACGAGGAGGGCTCCACGCCCCCGATCGTGCGGGGCGACGAGGACCGGTTGCGGCAGGTGCTGGTGAACCTGCTGTCGAACGCCCGGGAGCACACTCCTGCCGGCACCACGGTGGTGCTGGGCGTGCACGCGACGGCCGGCCAGGTGCGCGTCACCGTCCGCGACGACGGTCCGGGGATCGAGGAGCCGCTGCGGTCCCGGCTCTTCCAGCGCTTTGCGAGGGGAGACGCGTCGCGCAACCACGCGAGCGGGTCCACCGGTCTGGGGCTCGCGATCGCGCACGCCGTCGTCCTGGCCCACGGCGGGACCGTCGTCGTGGACGGCACGCCGGGCGCCACCACCTTCACCGTCACGCTGCCCGCCCTCACGACGCCCGGCCCGGCGCCTGCCGAGGACGCCTGACCGAGGGCGACACGCCGGGCGATCTGGGCACTCATGCGTTTCGCACCTTCAGGACGTGCGGGACGGACTCGCCGCGCCCGCCTCCTGCTCTAGAGACTCGACACGTGCAGGAGCCCCTCTCCCGCACCGGGGGGGAGCACCGCAGATGATCCGCGTCGTCGTCGCCGACGAGAGCAGCCTGGTCCGCACCACGTTGAGCGCGCTCCTTGCCACCGAGGACGACATCTCCACGGTGGGCGAGGTCGACACCTGCGAGGGCCTGGTCGACGCCGCAGCCGCGTGGCGGCCAGACCTGGTCCTGCTGGACCTCGACCTGGTGGACGCCACGCACGCGCACGCCGGGCAGCTCGCGGAGGCCCTGCACCGTCAGGACCCGCCGGTGCGCCTGCTGCTGCTGACCACATTGGGCCGTCCCACCTCCGTGCTGCCGGTGCTCAGCGCCAAGGCGGGCAGCATGCTGCTGAAGAACACGGCGCCACACCAGATGATCGACGCGATCCGGCGCACCGCCGCAGGCGAGCACGTCCTGTGCGCGGAGCTCGAGACGACCGCCGACCGGCTGCGCAACAGCCCGCTGAACGAGGCCGAGACAGCGGTGCTGGACAGGATGGCCTGCGGGTGCGGCATCGCCGAGGCCGCCGTGCAGCTGGGGTTCTCCCAGTCGGTGGTGCAACGGCATCTGCTCTCGTCGCTCCGCAAGGTGGGTGGCCGCGACGCCGTCGATGCCGGCCGGAAGGCTCGGGCGAACGGCTGGGTCTAGCCCGCACGGGCCCGCGCTTCTCCGACGTTCCCGCCTCGCACGTCTCCCGGCCGTGCCGGGACGCAGTCGGGGCGGGCGCCCCGTTGTGGCGCCCGCCCCGACTTCCCCCTGCGCGTCCGATTGCTGGCGATCTACCGCCGCACGTGGCTGACAGTCCCCCTGGCTTCCCGTGCGACGACGCCCACTGTCAGGGCTGTGGCGTCCCCCGGCGCCAGTGCCCTGAGATCGGCTGCTGCATGTCGTCAACTTAACGGCCCTGAGCAGGGACGGAAGCCCTCCGGGTGAGAAAGTGCGAAACGCACGAGGAGCCCGCGCATCCCCCACCCCGATGTCCGATTCGTCATCCCCCGCGCGCCGCACAAGGGGCGAAACGCATGACTGCTCGGTGCGCAACGCACTACGCCCGCCACGGGGGCGTCGAGGACAGTGGGGGCCCGAGGCGCCGCCGGCGCCCACGAGAGGGGATCTCGACATGCCGACGCTCACCACCCCGGAAGCCACGCTCGACGAGCTCTACACGATGCTCGACGGCGCCACCGAGTCTGCCCCGGCGACCGGCGCAGCCCACGTGGAGGACTTCGAGTCCTTCTACTGGTTCACGCTCCGCGTCCCCGGCCACTTCTACCCCGGGGAGTTCGCCCCGAAGTGACACCTCCCGCCGCGAGGTCTGCTCCCGGCGGCACGACGGCCCCCGCGCCCGTCCCGATGACCCGCGACTCGGTCGTGGCTCTGGCGGACGGCGCGGGGGTCGTCCTGTGCCCGCGCCCGGTGAGCGCCGTCGATGCCCCGTTCGCGCCGGGCCAGGCCGCAGGGCAGGCGATCCCGCACTGGGCCAGCCCCGGCTCCGTGCGACTGGTCCGCGAGGGCCTGCACGAGGTCGTCACGCCGGTGACCGAGCGGGCACTGCTGGCCGAGCTCGATCCGCGTGGCGGCCCCCGCCCGGTGGTCGACGTGCTGGCAGCGGCCACGGCAGGCGCGGCCCGGGCGGGAATGGCCCGGCCCGCCGCCGCGTGGTGGTCGGCCCTGTCCCGGCTGCGCGCGCGGGGAGTCGTCCTGATCGACGAGTCGCCAGCACACCCGGCGCCCTCCGCCACGGACGCGCGCGCGCAGGCGCCCGCGACGTGCCCGGTGACGATCGTCGTCGCGGGCGACTCGCGCGGCGCCACCGGCGACGGGTTCCGCGCCGCGCTCGCCGCCGCGGCGCCGGGCCCGCCGCAGGCCGGCGACGGCCCGCCCGTGCACGTGGTCCTCACCGCCGACCTCACCAGCCGGGCGGCTCGCACCGCCTACGACGTCGCACTGGCCGCCGGGGCATGGGTGCTGCCCATCGGGCTCGGGCAGCACACCGTGCGCCTCGGCCCGCTCCTCGGCGCCGATCACTCCAGCCCGGCGGACGGCGGGCACGGGTGCGCGCTGTGCCTGGTCCGCTCGCTGCTGCCGGGCGCCTCGACCGACCCGCCCCACGACGTGGCGCTCGGGTGGTCGGGCGACGCCGAGCGCGCCGCGGGCATGGCGGCGGCCGATCGGCTCACCCGGCTGCTCAGCGCCCCGGCGGGCCTGGCCGCCCACGGCGCGGCACTCCGGTGGGAGCTCGTCGTCCTCGACCTGCGGGGGACCGCCGCGATGCGCCACCGGCTCACCCGGTTCCCCACGTGCGCCCGGTGCGGGGCCCGGCGGGACGACCACCAGGCGGCGCCCGGGCTGGCGCGCCTCAGGCCGACCCCGGTGGACGTCGCGCACGGCTACCGCAGCCTGGGCGCCGCCGAGTTCGCGGCGCGCCTGGAGCCCTTCGTGGACCCCCGCGCCGGCATCGTGTCGGCGCTGCGGGAGTCCTCGCAGGCCACCGGCGGCCACGTGGCGCAGGTCGACCACCGGGTCCGCACCGGCGCCGGCTGGACGACGCTCCCGGCGATGGGACGCGGCTCGGACGCCGCGCAAGCCCGCGCCTCGGCGCTCGGCGAGGCCGTCGAGCGCTACTCGGTGTCGTGGCACGGCGACGAGCCGGCCCGGCGCGGCACGCTGCGCGACCTCGGCGAGGACGGGCTCGACCCCGCCGAGTGGCTGCTGCACTCCGAGGACCAGGACGACGCCCCCCGGCGCCTGGGGCTCGACGAGCAGGTCGACCTGCTGCCGCTGCGATCGCTGACCACGGGCCGGGTGCGGTGGGCGCCCGCGTCGACGCTGCTGTTCGGCCACCCCGGGCCCTCCGACATCGGGGCGCCCGACTCCAACGGGTGCGCCGCGGCGGCGACCTGGCCGGAGGCGGTGCTGCACGGCCTCCTCGAGCTGGTGGAGCGGGACGCCGTGAGCCTGTGGTGGTACCCGCGCGCCCCACGGCCCGCGCTCGACCCGTCGATCCTCGACCCCGGGCTGCGCCGCCGGACGGACGACGCCGTGCGGGGCGCCGGCCGGGAGTGGTGGCTGCTCGACCTCACCCACGATCTGGGGATCCCGGTGGTCGCGGCCGTCAGCAGGCGCGTGGACGCGCCCGAGGAGGCCGTGGTGTTCGGGTTCGGCGCCCACCTGGACGTGGCCGCGGCGGCGGCGCGGGCGCTCGGCGAGCTCGACCAGATGCTCGCGGTGGGCCCGGACACCGACGCCCCGGGCGCGCCCCCGGAGGCCCGCGCGTTCTGGGCCGAGGCCCGGATCGGGACCCACCCGTACCTGCGCCCGCACGCCGAGGCGCCCCGCAGCCCGGCGAGGGTCCGGCCGTCGGGCGACGCGGCGGCCGACGTGCGGGCCGTCGTGGCGCTGCTGGGCGAGCAGCGGATCGAGGCGCTCGCCCACGACAGCACGCGGCCGGAGGTCGGCGTGCCCGTCGCCCGGGTCCTCGCCCCGGGGCTGCGCCACCTCGACCGGCGGCTCGGCCCCGGGCGCCTGCACGACGTGCCAGCCCGGCTGGGCTGGGTCCCGCCCGGGCCCCGCGAGCTCAACCCCGTCTGGCTCTTCGTGTGATGCGGCCGGACACCAGCCCAGACGTCCTGTCTGCCGTGCGCCCGAGTCACTAGACTCTCGCGCGGGTCGTCGACGAGCGAGGGGGTCGTCATGGTTCCCGCCCTGTCGTCCGTCTGGCGCGCTCGCCTTGCGCTGTGGCGACGGTGGCCTGCCGTCCGCGCGCTCGACGCGGTGGCGGTCTGCCTCAGCACCGCCCCCGCGCTGTCCGTCACAGCCGTGCGGCACACGAGCGGTCCCACGGCCGTCCTGGTGTGGCTGCTGTCCGTGCCGTTGGCGATGCTCGTGATCCACCATCTGACCCTGCGGCTCACCCGGCACGGGCCCGCGCACGCCAAGTGGACGCTCAGCGCGCTGGCGGCGGTCTGCTACCTGCCGGTGGTCGTCGTGGGCCCGTCCTGGGGCGCCTCGGCCGGCCTGCTCGCCGCCTGCGCGCTCTCCGCGCTGCCCTGGCGCAGGTCCGTCCCGGTGGTGCTCGCCATCCTGGCCGTCGACCTCGCGGTGTCGCTGCTCGTGTTCCAGCAGAGCGCCGTCGTCACCGGCTACGGGACGCTCCAGCTGCTCCTCACCTCGGGGGTGCTCGCGGCGCTCGCCTGGACGGTCGGCATCACCATCGAGCTCAACCAGCTCCGCGCCGAGCTGGTCAGCACAGCAGTGCTGCGCGAGCGGCTGCGGATGTCCCGCGACCTGCACGACCTGCTGGGCCGCGGGCTCGCCGCCATCGTGCTGAAGACGGAGCTGGCGCGGCGGTACCACGAGCGCGGCTACGACACGGAGACCGTCGACGAGCTCGACCAGATCGCCGCGGTGGCCGCGCAGTGCGGCGACGACCTGCGCGCGCTCGTCACGGGCTACCGGAACCTCTCGCTCGAGAGCGAGATCGACGTGGGGCTCGAGCTGCTCGAGGAGGCGGGCATCGACTGCCACGTGCGGGTCGACGCGCACGCCGTGCCCGACCACGTGCAGGACACGCTCGCGTGGGTGGTGCGCGAGGGCGTCACGAACGTCCTCAAGCACAGCCGCGCCACCACCTGCCGGCTCACCGCCGAGCACGTCGGTCCCCGGGTGGTCGTGACCGTGGAGAACGACGGCGTCGAGCTGCCCCGCCCCCGGGGGATCGACCAGGACGGCCGCGTCAGCGCGCCGTGGTCCTCCCCGCACGGCGTGCCGATCGCGGGCGCCCCGGGCGGCAACGGCCTGCGCGGCCTGCACGAGCGGGTCGCCGCGTCCGGCGGCGAGGTGTCCACCCGGGTAGGCCCCGAGGGCACCTGGACGCTGCAGGTCTCCATGCCGGTCACCGACGACCCAGCCCTGACCGAGGAGGTCACCGCGTGATCCGTCTGCTCGTCGCCGAGGACATGCACGTCGTCCGCTCCGCGCTCGTCGCGCTGCTGGGCATGGAGGACGACTTCGAGGTCGTCGCGGAGGTGGGCCGCGGGGACCTGGTCCTCGCCGCCGCGGAGCGCACCCGCCCCGACGTGGCGCTGCTCGACCTGGACATGCCGGGGCGCAACGGGATCGCCGTCGCGGGGGACCTGGCGAGCGCCCTGCCGAGCGTGCGCGTCATGATCCTCACCGGGGTCGGGCGCCCGGGCTCGGTGAAGTCGGCCCTCGACGCCGGGGCCAGCGGGTTCGTGCTGAAGACGGCGTCAGCGCGCGCCCTCGTCGACGGGGTGCGGACCGTGGCCGCCGGCGGCCAGGTGCTCGACGCGAACCTCGCGGCGGCGGCCGTCCGGCTGGGCGCCAACCCGCTGCGGCCCCGCGAGCAGGAGCTCCTGGACCTCGTGGCCAGCGGCTGCTCCGTCCGCGAGTCGGCCCAGCGGCTGTTCCTCTCGGAGGGCACCGTGCGCAACTACCTGTCGGCGATCGTGGACAAGCTCGGCGCGCGGGGCCGGGTGGACGCCATCCGGATCGCCCAGGACAACGGCTGGCTGTAGGGCTTCCACCGCTGTCATCAACCTCCCATCTGGCGGGGATAGAGTCACCCCCTCCGGAACGGGGGGTCCGCAGGACGGACCACCGGGCTGGGCATGATCTCGGGACGGGCCGTCGCCTGTGCCCGGGGCCGCAACCGATCGAGGAGCCGGAGCACGGTGGGGCGTCGTCAGACCATGACCGGGTCGACCCTGGTGGCACGGCTGCCCGTGCGCCCGGCGGGTCCCGCGCCGAGCGATCAGACGCTGCCCCCCTCCGCGAGCAGCCTGCCGCCGCGCGCCGCCCGGGAGGCCCTGCGCGCCGCCTGCCACTCGACCCTGGCCCGGCAGCTCGTCCGGTTCGCGATGGTGGGCGCCGTCATGACGGCGTCCTACGTGACCTTGTTCCTGCTGCTGCGGGAACCGCTGGGCGCGCAGGTCGCGAACGTGGTCGCGCTGTTCGTCACCGCCGTCGGGAACACCGCGGCGAACCGGCGCGTCACCTTCGGGGTCCACGGCCGGGCCCGCGCCGCCACGCAGCACGGGCAGGGCATGCTGATCTTCGGCCTGAGCTGGGGGCTGACGTCCGGCTCGCTGGCCCTGGTCCACGCGTTCGCCCCCGGGGCGTCGGCCACCGTCGACCTGGCGGTGCTGGTCGTCGCCAACCTGGGCGCCACGCTGGCCCGGTTCGTCCTGCTGCGGCACTGGGTGTTCCGGGCGCCGCCCGCGGCCAGCACCGAGCGCCTGCCCCGCTGACCGCGACGGTCGCCGGCCGCGCGGCGCACCACCGCGCGGCGCACCACCGAGCGGCTCACCACCGAGCGGCTCACCACCGAGCGGCTCACCACTGCGCGGCTGGGCCGCGTCACGCTCGGTTCAGAGCGGGAACGCCTTGTAGAAGTCGTGGATGACCTCGGACGGGCCGGTGGCCCGGAACACCGTGGTGCCGTTGGACCACACCGCGACCCCGTCCGCGCCGAGGGCGCCGATCGTGTAGGTCCCGACCGCCGCGCCGGCGACGGTCACCTCTCCCGACTCAGGCGCCGGCGCCGACGGGGTCGCCGTCGGGTCGGCCGTCGCGGCGGCGTCACCGGCCGCGGGCAGCTCGGCAGCGAGCCTCGCCGCGTGGGCGGCGGCCTCCTCGGGCGTCTCCCACTGCCCGGCCTGCACCGTGACCGTGCCCGAGGCGCCGTCGGTGAAGGTCTCGGTGTACGCCTCGATGGCGTTGGCGGCGAGCCACGCGTCGTCGTTCGCCGAGGTCGCGAGGGCGTACTGCAGCACGGAGACGGGCAGCACCGCGGCGAACGCGGTGGCGGCCTCCCGCGCCACAGGGGCGACGGAGGGGGTGGGCGACGGGAGGAACACCGTGGCGGCGTCCGTGGCGGGCGTCGGGCTGTCGTCGCCGCCGAGCAGCAGGGCGGCCATCACGCCGCCCACCACGACGACACCGCCGGCGATGCCGCCGATGAGCATCAGGCGACGCTTGCGGGCGGCGGCCGCGTCGACGTCCGCGTCGGCGCGGCGGGCGCGGGTCGCGGCGTCCGGCTCGGGAGTCGGGCTGGGCGGCGTCGAGCCCTGCCCGGCCACGCCGGCCAGTCCTTGCGGCCACAGCGGCGACGGCGCGGACGGGCGCTCCCCGGGGTGTCCCGGCTGGCCGCCCGGTCGGATGTCGCTCATGGCATGTCTCCCCTACTGCGCGTCATCCGGTCCGCCCGGAGGTCGCTAGAACCTTAGTGGCCGGTGCGGGCGCCTCCGGGCAGCGACACCAGTCCTCCACACCGCACGCCCGCCGCGCCGCCCTCAGGCGCGCTCGTCGCGATGCTCCTCCCCCTGGCGGGGCCGCCGGCCCATCCTCTGGATCTGCTGCGTGGCGACAGAGGCGAGCAGGCCGACGATGACCAGGTCGAAGAAGATCTGCACGGTGGTCGCGATCCGGGCGGCCTGGCCGACCGCATGGACGTCGCCGTACCCGACGGTGCCGAGCGTCACCACTGTGTAGTACAGGGCGTCGGTGCGGGTCTCGATGCCCTCCATCTGGCCCTCGGCACGGGTCGCGAGCCCGTAGTAGGTGACCGAGAAGAACACCACCACCGCGTACAGCACCACCATGATGCTGGCCAGGCGCACGCCCGTGTCATCCTCCGACCGCAGCTGGCGACGGATCTGGTGCGCGGTGAGCGCGATCAGCCCGAGCACCCCGACGACGAAGAGGATCCAGCGCGCGAACCGCGCCTCTGTGGTCTCGGCCGAGGTCATCGGCACCGTGTAGTACACGAGGATCGCGCTGCCGAGCAGCGCCGCCGAGTGCGACCAGCGGCCCAGTGCCCGACGCCGCGGCCCAGCTGCCATGGGCCCATCCTCCGGGGCGTGGCCGCGCCGCGCGAGGCAGCCGCCCGGCGCGCAGGGGCATGTGGGCGCCGCGGGTTAGCGTGCCCCCGTGACCTCGACGACCAGCGCCCGGCGCGCCGAACCCCGCAGCCGCGCCTCCCGTGCCGGATTCCGTTGCGGCGAGTGCGGGTGGACCACGTCCAAGTGGGTGGGCCGCTGCGGCGAGTGCCAGGCCTGGGGATCCGTCCTCGAGGACGCCGGTCCGGGCGGTGGGGCCCCGCGCACGGCCACCGTGGCGCCCACGCGAGCCCCTGCCCGCCCGATCGCCGAGATCGACGTCGAGGCGAGCCGCGCCCGCCCGACCGGCGTCGACGAGCTGGACCGGGTGCTGGGCGGCGGCCTGGTGCCGGGCGCCGTGGTGCTGCTCGCGGGCGAGCCGGGGGTGGGCAAGTCGACGCTGCTGCTGGACGTGGCGAGCAGGGCGGCGCGGGCGGGCCGCGAGGGCGCCGACGGCGTGGCCGCCGGGCGACGCGTGCTCTACATCACCGGCGAGGAGTCCGCCGGGCAGGTGCGGCTGCGCGCGGAGCGGATCGGCGCGTTGGACCCCCACCTGCTGCTGGCCGCGGAGACCGACCTGGGCACGGTGCTGGGCCACGTCGAGCAGGTGGACCCCGACCTGCTGGTCGTCGACTCGGTGCAGACCATCGCCTCGGCCGCGGTCGACGGCGCCGCGGGCGGCGTGAGCCAGGTGCGCGAGGTCGCGGGGGCGCTCATCGCCGTCGCCAAGGAGCGCGACATGCCCGTGGTGCTCGTCGGCCACGTGACCAAGGACGGCTCCGTGGCCGGCCCCCGAACCTTGGAGCACCTGGTGGACGTGGTCTGCCAGTTCGAGGGCGAGCGGCACTCGCGCCTGCGCCTGCTGCGGGCCACCAAGAACCGGTACGGCCCCACCGACGAGGTCGGCTGCTTCGACCTGTCCGAGGCGGGGATCACCGGCCTCACCGACCCGAGCGGGCTCTTCGTGTCGAACGCCCTGCACCACGTGCCCGGCACGTGCGTCACGGTCACCCTCGAGGGCCGCCGGCCGCTGGCCACCGAGGTGCAGGCGCTCGTGGCGCCCAGCATGCTCGCCAACCCGCGGCGCACCACCAGCGGCATCGACGCGAGCCGACTCGCGATGGTGCTCGCCGTGCTGCAACGACGGGTCGGCGCGCGGCTCGCGGACCAAGACGTCTACGTCTCGACCGTCGGCGGCGCCCGGGTCGTCGAGCCCTCGGCGGACCTGTCGCTCGCCCTCGCGACCGCCAGCTCCCGGGAGAACGTCGCCCTGCCCCGCGGGATGGTCGCCGTGGGCGAGGTGGGCCTCGCCGGCGAGATCCGCGCCGTCACGGGGACGACCCGGCGGCTCGCCGAGGCCGCGCGACTCGGGTTCGTCCGGGCGGTGGTCCCGGCCGGCTCGCTGGACGGCGGCGCGGCCCCCGCGGGGATGGAGATCCTCGAGGTGGGAGACCTGGCGGAGGCGGTCCGCGTCTGCGGAGTCGCCGGAGACCGCCACGCCTGACGCCCTCGCCACCCCGACGCTGGACGGCCTCGTCGAGGATCTGGTGAGCTCGGGCGCCGCCAATCGGGTCGCCCCCTCTACCTCGGAGGCGCCCACGCGTAGGATCACCGGTGTGCCCACCACGCCTGCGCCTGATGACCTCCTGCGCTCGACGCTGGCCGCTGTCGCCCCGGGCGGCGAGTTGCGGGACGGGCTCGAGCGCATCCTGCGCGGGCGCACCGGCGCACTGATCGTCCTGGGCTACGACAGCACCGTCGAGTCGATCTGCTCGGGCGGGTTCGAGCTCGAGGTCGAGTTCTCGGCGACACGGCTGCGCGAGCTCGCCAAGATGGACGGCGCCATCGTGGTCGACCGGGACGTCCACCGCATCCTGCGGGCAGCCGTGCAGCTGCTGCCGGACCCCACCATCGAGACGACCGAGTCCGGCACCCGGCACCGCACCGCCGAGCGGGTGGCCAAGCAGACCGGCTTCCCCGTGATCTCCGTGTCCGCGTCGATGCGCATCGTCGCCCTCTACGTGGGCGGCGTGCGCCACGTGCTCGAGGACTCCGACACGATCCTGTCCCGCGCGAACCAGGCGCTCGCGACGCTCGAGCGGTACAAGGCCCGCCTCGACGAGGTCAGCGGCACCCTGTCCGCGCTCGAGATCGAGGACCTCGTCACCGTCCGGGACGTCTCCGCCGTGGTCCAGCGCCTGGAGATGGTGCGCCGGATCTCCGAGGAGATCGCCGGGTACGTCGTCGAGCTGGGCACCGACGGGCGGCTGCTGTCCCTGCAGCTCGACGAGCTCACCGGCGGCATCAGCTCGGACCGCGAGCTGGTGATCCGGGACTACGTCGAGGCGTCACGCAAGGAGCGGGACGCCAACGCCGTGCAGGCCGCGCTCGCCGAGCTCGACAGCACCGAGCTGATCGACATCACGCACTTCGCCCGTGTGCTCGGGCTCCCGGGCGGCGGCGACGCGCTGGACGCGGCCGCCGGACCACGCGGATACCGGCTGCTCTCGAAGGTCCCCCGGCTGCCCGCCGCCATCGTCGACCGCCTGGTCGAGCACTTCGGCGGCCTGCAGAAGCTGCTCGCGGCGAGCATCGAGGACCTGATGGCCGTGGACGGCGTGGGCGAGCAGCGGGCCCGGGCCGTGCGGGAGGGCCTGTCCCGGCTGGCCGAGTCGAGCATCCTCGAGCGCTACGTCTGACCTGCGGCGCCCAGGCCCGTCACTCCAGGACGAAGACCTGCGGTGCGGCGGCCGCGCCGCCCACGGCGAGCGTCGCCGAGTACGTGCCCGACTTCACGGCGGGCAGGCCGGTGGCGCAGCCCTCCGCTGAGCGGACCCGCGTCCACTGGGCCTGCGTGACGTCAGTCTGATCGGGTGCGAGCAGCAGCTGACGCTCGGCAGGGCCGACCGGGCAGTCACGGCTCGACCAGATCCGGTCCTCGCCCGAGACGATCAGGATCTCGAGCTGCCCCGAGCCCGCGTCCACCAGGCAGTCGACGTCGCCCGTGTTGGCCAGCGTGACCGTGAAGGTGGGCACGGCAGCGGCGGCGTACGACGCCGCGTCCGCCGCGAGGGTGAGCCCCAACGCCTCGGGGGCGCAGGCCTGCGGCGCGCCGGGCTCCTCGTCATCGGTCGTGCCGGGCGCCTCCGGGGCGTCCGCGGGAGCCTGGTCGCCGGTCTGCCCGGTGTCGGCGGCGTCCGCCGGGGCGCCACGGCCGGTCAGCGCCCACACGATGACGACGACGAGCAGCAGCGGGATGCCGAGGACCACGAGTCGGCGGATCCAGTAGACCCGGGACGGCAGCGGCCCGGCCGGTCGCAGCACACCCATGACGGCACCGTCCTCACGTCGGCCGCGCACCGGCGGCGCTTCACCCGGTCAGCCGTACGGTACCGGTCTCCCGGCCGGTATCCCGCGCCCAGCCCTGGCGGGTCGGCGAGGAACCTGCGAACGACAGCCGAACCCGCCCTGGCGGGTGGCCGCCGCGGGGCGGGTGGGCGCCGTGGGAGAGGATGGGCCGGTGCCCACCACGATCGACGCCCTGTTGCTGCGCGAGGCGGTGCTCGAGTGGTTCGGGCGGCACGCCCGCGAGCTGCCCTGGCGCTCGGAGGACCGCTCGGCCTGGGGCGTGCTGGTCAGCGAGGTGATGCTGCAGCAGACCCCGGTGGTGCGGGTCGAGCCGGCGTGGCGGGCGTGGATGGCGCGCTGGCCCGAGCCGGCCGACCTCGCCGCCGCGAGCCCCGCGGACGTGCTGCGCGCCTGGGACCGGCTCGGCTACCCGCGCCGCGCGCTGCGCCTGCAGGAGTGCGCGCGCGCCGTGGTCGAGCGGCACTCCGGCGTGGTGCCCGACGCCGCCGAGGACCTTCTCGCCCTGCCGGGCGTGGGCGCCTACACCGCGGCGGCCGTGCAGGCCTTCGCGTTCGGGCGGCGCTCGGTGGTGCTCGACACCAACGTGCGGCGCGTGCTGGCGCGGGCCGTCGCGGGCGTCGCGCTGCCGGCGCCCAGCCAGACGGCCGCGGAGCTCCGGCTGGCGGAGTCGCTGGTCCCCCCGGACGACGCGGCGGCAGCGCGGTGGTCGGCCGCCTCGATGGAGCTCGGCGCGCTGGTGTGCACGGCCCGGAGCCCGCGGTGCGAGTCGTGCCCGGTCGCGGGGCTGTGCGCGTGGCGGGCCGCCGGGAAGCCGGCCGACGAGCATGCCGGGCGGCGGCGGACGCAGGCGTGGGCCGGCACCGACCGGCAGGTGCGCGGCCGGGTCATGGCGCTGCTGCGCGACGCGATGGGCCCTGTGCCTGCCGCGGCCGTCGAGGCCCTCTGGCCTGACCGGGCCCAGCTCGAGCGGTGTGTCGAGTCGCTCCTCGCCGACGGGCTGCTCGCCCGGGAGGCCGAGCCCGACGAGGACCAGCCGCCGACCTACCGGCTGCCCTGACCGGGACTGCTCACAGCTCGATGAGCATCCGGGTGTTGCCCAGCGTGTTGGGCTTCACGCGGGCGAGGTCGAGGAACTCGGCGACGCCGTCGTCGTGCGAGCGCAGCAGCTCGGCGTAGACGTCCGGGGTGACCGGGGTGCCGTCGATGGGCGCGAAGCCGTGCGCCGCGAAGAAGTCGACCTCGAACGTCAGGCAGAACACCCGGCTCAGGCCGAGGTCGCGCGCACGGTCGAGCAGGGCGTCGAGCAGCACGTGGCCCACCCCCCGGCCGCGCCACGCCGGGTCGACGGCGAGGGTGCGCACCTCGGCGAGGTCCTGCCACATCACGTGCAGCGCGCCGCACCCCACGACGCCGCCGTCCGGGGCCTCGGCGACGACGAACTCCTGCACGGCCTCGTAGTAGCCGACCCACTCCTTGGCGAGCAGGATGCGCTCAGTGGCGTACGGCTGCACGAGGGCGCGGATCGTCCGGACGTCCGCGGGGAGCGCGGGACGGACACGGGGCACGGCAGGGGTCACGGGCCCAAACTACCGATCGCGGCGCCAGGCCACCGGCGCCGTCCATCCGCACAGGGGCTCAGCGGCGGCGCGGCCGGCCCGCGGCCCACGGATCCGCAGGTCCTGCGGTTGCGCGGCAGGTCACGACGTGGTGACGTTGCGGCAGGCGAGGACGCGCGTGCGGGCTCGCGACGGGCGTCGCCCGTTCCCCCCTCGCGTGCGCTCCCCGTCGACGGCAGCACGTGGACACCGAGGGAGCCCGCCATGAGGACAGCAGCACTGACCGCGCGACTGCGGAGTGACGCGCTGGGCGCCCTCCGTGCCAGCACCGAGTCGGGCCGGGAGCTCGACGTGCTGGTCGTCGGTGGCGGGGTGACGGGCGCGGGCATCGTCCTCGACGCCGTCACCCGCGGCCTCTCCGCCGCTGTGGTCGAGGCGCAGGACTGGTCCAGCGGGACGTCCAGCAGGTCGTCCAAGTTGGTGCACGGGGGCCTGCGGTACCTGCAGATGCTCGACTTCCACCTGGTCCGCGAGGCGCTGACCGAGCGCGACCTGCTGATGACCCGCATCGCGCCGCACCTGGTGAAGCCCGTCTCCTTCCTCTACCCGCTCGAGAACCGCGTGTGGGAGCGGGCGTACGTGGGCGCCGGCGTCGCCCTGTACGACACGCTCGCCACGGCGAGCGGCACCAAGCGCGCGATGCCGATCCACCGGCACCTGACCCGCAAGGGCATGGAGCGGCTGTTCCCCGACCTGCGGCATGACGCGGCGATCGGCGCCATCCAGTACTGGGACGCTGCTGTCGACGACTCCCGCCTGGTCTCGACGCTCATCCGCACCGCCGTGTCCTACGGCGCCCACGCGGCCTCCCGCACCGAGCTGGTGACCCTGCAGACCACCACGGGCGGCGCCGTGACGGGCGCCGAGGTGGTGGACCTCGAGACCGGCGAGCACATCGACGTGCGCGCCCGGCAGGTGATCAACGCGACCGGCGTGTGGACCGAGGAGACCGAGGAGCTGGCCGGCTCCGAGGGCGGGCTGCGGGTGCTGGCCAGCAAGGGCATCCACATCGTGGTGCCGCGCAGCCGGATCGCCGGGACGGCGGGGCTGATCCTGCAGACGGAGAAGAGCGTGCTGTTCATCATCCCGTGGTCGCGGTACTGGGTGATCGGCACCACGGACACCCCGTGGAGCCAGGAGCTGGTGCACCCCGTCGCGAACTCCAGCGACATCGACTATCTCATCGCGCACGCGAACACCGTGCTGGCCCGGCCGATCAGCCGCGAGGACGTGATCGGCACGTGGGCGGGCCTGCGCCCGCTGCTGCAGCCCGGCACGAAGGCCGGCACGTCCTCCGCGAAGGTCTCGCGCGAGCACACCGTCGCCAGCCCCACGCCCGGGCTCACCGTCGTGGCGGGCGGCAAGCTCACCACGTACCGGGTGATGGCCAAGGACGCGGTGGACTTCGCGATCGGGTCGCGCGCCACGACGCTGCCGTCCATCACCACCCGCATCCCGCTGGCCGGGGCCGAGGGGCTCGAGGCGGTCCAGCGCCAGTCCCGGGCGATCGCCAAGAAGCACGGCTGGGACCAGTTCCGCATGGACCACCTGCTGCACCGGTACGGCTCGCTGCTCGCCGAGCTGCTGGACCTGGTCGAGGACGACCCTCGCCTGGCCGAGCCGCTGCCGCACGCCCCCGCTTACATCGGGGCCGAGATCGTCTACGCGGCCAGCCACGAGGGGGCCCTGCACCTCGACGACGTGATGATGCACCGCACCCGGCTCAACTACGAGCAGGCCGACAAGGGCGTGGGCGCCCTCGAGGAGATCGCCGACCTCATCGCCCCCGTGCTCGGCTGGGACGCGGAGCAGCGCGCCGCGGAGATCGCCGCCTACCGCGAGCGCGCCGCCGCGGAGCACGCGGCCACCCTGGAGCCGGACGACGCCACCGCGGAGCGGGTGCGGCTCGAGGCCATGGACATCGTGCCGCTCGTCCCCGTGGGCGGGCAGGACGAGGACTCGTCGCCGTTCGTGCCGGACGCGGGCCGCAAGCCGGGAGCCGAGGACGACTCCCCCGCGGCGCCTGGACCGGCTGGCACGTGACGGCAGTCGGGACCGGCCCTGGCCGGCCCCACCCGGGTCGCCCTGGCGGCCCGACCCAGGCGGGAGCCCCACGGCTCCCGCCCGTTCCGAGACCTGCGGGGACAGAGGTTCTTCCCCCGGACGACATCGACGTCGCTCAGGAAAGGGGTCGCACGTGGACGTGTACAGCTCTTGGGAGATCTTCGCCTCGGAGGCCGTCGGGACAGGGCTGCTCACGCTGCTCGGCACCGGCGTCGTCGCCAACGTCCTGCTGCCGAAGTCGAAGGGCTTCAACGGCGGCTGGCTGCTCATCAACTTCGGCTGGGGCTTCGCGGTGCTCGCGGGCGTCTACGCGGCCTTCCGCACCGGCGCGCACATCAACCCCGCGATCACCTTCGGCATCTGGGCCAACGGGGCCGACGAGTTCGCGCCGGGCATCGAGGTCTCGGCGTGGAACGGCATCATCTACTTCACCGCGCAGATGTTCGGTGGCGCGCTCGGCGCGCTCGTGAGCTTCCTCGCCTACAAGAGGCACTTCGACGAGGATCTGGACCCGGCCTCGAAGCTGGCGGTGTTCGCCACGGGCCCGCAGATCCGCTCGTACGGGTGGAACTTCGCCACTGAGGTCATCGCCACGTTCGTGCTGGTGTTCGTGGTGCTCATGTTCGCCAACGACCCTGCCCAGCTCGGCGCGCTGCCCGTCGCGTTCCTGGTCGTGGGGATCGGCGCGAGCCTCGGCGGGCCCACCGGGTACGCGATCAACCCCGCGCGTGACCTGGGCCCCCGCATCGCGCACGCCCTTCTGCCCATCAAGGGCAAGGGATCGAGCGACTGGTCCTACTCGTGGGTGCCCGTGCTGGGCCCCATCGTCGGCGGCATCCTCGGCGGGCTCGCCGCGAACTGGTACATCTGACCACCGGCGCCCGGCGCCCCTGCGGCCCGGCGCATCCCGCACAGCGATCCCTCGACGGAGAGGAACACCATGCCCGACACCCCGCAGCACGTCCTGGCGATCGACCAGGGGACCACGAGCACCCGCGCGATCGTGTTCGACCATGCCGGCAAGATCGTGAACTCCGGGCAGCTCGAGCACCAGCAGATCTTCCCGCGGCCGGGGTGGGTGGAGCACGACGCCGAGGAGATCTGGACTAACACCCGCGAGGTCGTGGGCATCGCCCTGACCCGCGCCAACATGACGGCGAAGGACATCGCCGCGGTCGGCATCACGAACCAGCGGGAGACCGCTGTCGTGTGGGACCGGACCACCGGCAAGCCGGTGTACAACGCCATCGTGTGGCAGGACACCCGCACCCAGAAGATCGCCAACGAGCTCGCCGCGCTGGGCGGCGGCTCCGACAGGTACAAGTCGCGGGTCGGCCTGCCGCTCGCGACGTACTTCTCCGGCCCGAAGATCCGCTGGATCCTCGACAACGTCGAGGGCGCCCGGGAGAAGGCCGAGCGTGGCGAGCTGGCCTTCGGCAACACCGACTCGTGGGTGCTGTGGAACATGACCGGCGGCGTCAACGGCGGCGTGCACGTCACCGACGTCACGAACGCGTCCCGCACCATGCTGATGAACCTCGACACCCTGACGTGGAACGAGGAGATCGCCGCGGAGATGGGCATCCCGATGTCGATGCTCCCGGAGATCCGATCGTCCTCCGAGGTGTACGGCTACGGCCGGCTCGGCGGCATGGTGCCGCAGGTGCCGATCGCGGGCATCCTCGGCGACCAGCAGGCGGCGACGTTCGGCCAGGCGTGCTTCGAGGTCGGCACCGCGAAGAACACCTACGGCACCGGCAACTTCGTGCTGCTCAACACCGGCGAGGAGCTGGTCCCCTCCGAGAACGGCCTGCTCACCACGGTCGCGTACAAGATCGGCGAGAAGGCGCCCGTGTACGCGCTCGAGGGCTCGATCGCGGTGACCGGGTCGCTGGTGCAGTGGCTGCGCGACAACCTCGGGCTGATCAAGTCGGCGCCCGAGATCGAGAAGCTCGCGGCCAGCGTGCCCGACAACGGCGGCGCGTACTTCGTGCCGGCGTTCTCCGGGCTGTTCGCGCCGTACTGGCGCTCGGAGGCGCGCGGGGCGCTCGTCGGGCTCACGCGGTACGTGAACAAGGCGCACATCGCGCGCGCTGTGCTCGAGGCCACCGCGTTCCAGACGCGCGAGGTGGTCGATGCCATGAACGCCGACTCCGGTGTCGCCCTCACCGAGCTCAAGGTGGACGGCGGGATGGTCGGCAACGACATGCTCATGCAGTTCCAGGCCGATGTGCTCGACGTGCCGGTGATCCGCCCCCAGGTCGCCGAGACCACCGCGCTGGGCGCCGCGTACGCGGCGGGCATCGCCGTGGGCTTCTGGGAGGGCGAGCAGGACGTCATCGACAACTGGGCCGAGGACAAGCGCTGGGAGCCGTCGATGGAGGCGGCCGAGCGCGAGCGCCAGTACCGGCTGTGGAAGAAGGCGGTGACGCGCACCTTCGACTGGGTGGACGACGACGTCCAGTGAGGCCGCCTCCTGGGACAGTGGCCCGCGACCCCCTACCCTGACGGCATGGCCGCCACCGTCACGCTCAGCGATGTCGCACGGGAGGCGGGCGTCTCGCTCGCGACCGCGTCCCGTGCGATCAACGGCAGCGCGAACCGCACCGTCCGCGAGGACCTGCGCGAGCGGGTCCTCGCGGCCGCGTCCCGGCTGCGCTACTCCCCCGACGCGAACGCCCAGGCCATGGCCCGGGGGCGCACCACGTCGCTCGGCCTGGTGGTGCACGACATCGCCGACCCGTACTTCTCGTCGATCGCCGCCGGCGTCAGCGCCGCCGCCGACCGCGCGGGCCTGGCGGTCACGCTCGCCAGCACCCGGCACGACCAGTCCCGGGAGCGAGGGCTGATCGAGGTCCTGCAGCGGCAGCGCGCCCGCGCCATCATCATCGCGGGCGGCCGCACCGACGACGAGGCGCTCAACGCCGAGCTCCGCCGGGCCTTGGCCGACTACCGGGCGGGCGGCGGCTCGGCGGCGCTGGTGGGCCAGCCCGTGCTGGGCGTGGACACCGTGGTGATCGACAACGCGGCTGGCGCGGCGGCGCTGGCGCGGGCGCTGCACGGCCGGGGCTACCGGCGTTTCGCGGTGCTGGCGGGCCCTGCCGGCCACCTCACCGCCCGCGAGCGGCTCGACGGGTTCACGGAGGGGCTGTCCGAGCTGGGCGTCGCGCTGGACCCCGCTGACGTGGTCCGGTGCGCGTTCACCCGCGACGGCGGGTACGAGGGCATGGAGGAGCTGCTGCGCCGGCGTGGCTCCGTCGAGCTGGTGTTCGCCGTGAACGACGTGATGGCGGTGGGCGCGATGGCCGCCGCCCGGGACGCCGGGGTGGATGTGCCCGGCGAGCTCGCGGTCGCCGGCTTCGACGACATCGTGACGTTGCGCGACGTCACGCCGCCGCTCACCACCGTGCGGGTGCCGCTGGTCGAGGTGGGCGTCGCCGCGACCGAGCTGGCCCTGGCGCCGCCCGCCGACGAGCCGCGCCTGGTCCATGTGGAGGCCACCGTGGTGCTGCGCGCCTCGACTCCGCCGCGCGACCCCGAGGCCTCCTGACCGGACCGCTCCTGACGGCTGGCCCCACGGCGAACGGCGCCGGCGCAGCCCGTCGAGCGGACTGCGCCGGCGCCGTGGCCGTGGTTCTGCGGGCCTACTTCTGGGTGGCGGCGGTCACCTCGGAGGTGAACTTCGCCGCGGCGTCCTCGGGGGTGATCTGGCCGAACAGGACCTCCCCGTTGATGCGCTTGATCAGCGGGACGACCTCGCCGGCGCCCACCGGCGGCACGGCGACCCCGTCGACGATGTCCTCGCGCAGGCCCTCGAGGAACTCGGCCGACTGCTTGTCCGCGTCGCTGAAGCTGGGGGTGACGGCGGTGCGGACCTCGAGGTTGGCCGGGAGCCCGCGGTCGGAGAGGAGCAGCTGGCCGGCCTCGGTGCTGTTGAGCAGGAAGTCGACGAACAGCGCCGCCTCCTCGGGGTGCTTGGAGGTCTTGGCGATCGAGTAGTACATCGCGGGCTTGAAGTACATGCCGGTGCGCTTGGACTCGGACTCGCCGGGGAACCGCAGGATCTGCAGCTCGCGGCCCGAGGCCTTGCTGATCGCGCCGAGCTGGTTGGTCCACCACACGCCCATGGCGCCCGTGTTGGTGCCGAGCAGCGAGCCCTCCGGGCCGGCGCCGTCGATCTCGACGGACCGCGAGGCCTCCGGCTGGCCGCCGGACTCCTGCAGGGCCAGGGAGATCTTCCACCAGTCGGCCATCAGGCTGTCCTTGTAGCCGAGCGACCCGTCCTCCTTGTAGAGCGACTGGCCGTGCTGGCGGGCGTAGATCGAGAACGCCGGCTCGTTGAAGCCGTAGTCCTGCGTGCCGAACACCGTGCCGCCGCTGGCCTCGGAGATCTTCGTGGCGATCTCGACGTAGTCGTCCCACGTCCAGGTGGTGTCGTCGGGCATCTCCACGCCGGCGTCCGCGAAGGCCTGCGGATCGGCGAGGACGACGTAGGCGTTGACGCCGGTGGCGACGCCGTAGGTCGCGCCGTCGAAGCTGCCGGACTCGGCGACCGACGGGTCGATGCCGCTGGTGTCGAGGGTGTCCTCGACCTCGCCGAGGTCCAGGAGCACCCCGCGGGTGCCGTACTCGCGCAGGTACCGCTCCTCCTGCGTGATGACGTCGGGCGCGTCACCGCCCGCGATCGAGGTGGACAGCTTGTCCCAGTAGCCGTCCCACGTGGTGAAGTCCGGCTCGACGGTGATGTGGGGGTGCTTGGCCTCGAACGCGTCGATCACCTGCTGGGTGAGCGCGTGCCGGCTGTCGGACCCCCACCAGGAGAACCGGATGGTGACCTCCTCGTCGGCGGCGTCGGTGGCGCTGGTGGGGTCGGCCCCGGAGTCGGATCCGGCGCAGGCTGCCAGTGCGAGGGCCGCGGCGACGGTGACGGCGGCCAGGCGCACACCCGGCCGCGCGAGGCGGCGGGGGCTGGTGGGAAGAGACATCGTGCTCCTTCGGTGCGGGAGGTGGTGGGACCGGTGGATCACTTGATCCCCGTCGTGGCGATGCCCTTGACGAGGTACTTCTGACCGAGCAGGAAGATGAGGAACAGGGGGATGAGCGAGACGATCGACATCGCGAACATGGGGCCCCACGAGCTCTCGCTGGACGAGTCGATGAACGACCGCAGGGCGATCGGCACCGTGTACATGTCCGGCTTGGTGAGGAAGATGAGCTGGTGGAAGAAGTCGTTCCACGTCCAGATGAAGGTGAAGATCGCGGTGGTCGCGAGGGCTGGCACCGACAGCGGCAGCATCACCTGGGCGAAGATCCGCACGTGCCCGGCGCCGTCGATGCGCGCGGCCTCGTCGAGCTCTCGGGGCAGGCCGCGGAAGAACTGCACCATGAGGAAGACGAAGAACGCGTCGGTGGCCAGGAGCTTCGGCACGATCAGCGGCAGGAAGGTGTTCACCCAGCCGAGCTGGGAGAACAGGATGTACTGCGGCACGATCACCACGTGGATCGGCAGCATGATCGACATGAGCATGATGGCGAACCAGATCTTGCGGCCCTTGAAGTTGAGCCGGGCGAACGCGTAGGCGGCCATCGAGCACGAGACGAGGTTGCCGAGCAGCGCCCCGAGGACGAGCACCGCGGAGTTCAGCAGGTAGTGGCTGAAGGGGTGCGAGAGCGCGTTCCACCCGACGGTGTAGTTGCTCATGTCGATCTCGGAGGGCAGCAGCGACGGGTCGCGGAAGATCAGCGCGCTGGGCTTGAGGGAGCTCGCGAGCATCCACAGCAGCGGGTAGATCATGATCAGCCCGAAGGCGATGAGCACCGCGTGCTTGAGCACGGTGCGGAGCCGGGCGCGGGCGCTGGGCCGGCGCCGGGCGAGCGGCGGGCGGGGTCCGGCGACGGCGCCGGAGGTCCGTGTCGGGAGGCTGGTCGCGGTGTCAGTCATCGTAGAAGACCCAGTACTTGGAGACGACGAAGTTGATGGCGGTCAGCCCTGCGACGATGGCGAGCAGGAGCCAGGCCATCGCGGAGGCGTAGCCCATGTCGAGTGCCCCGAAGCCCTTCTGGTAGAGGTAGAGCGTGTAGAAGAGCGTCGAGTCGACGGGCCCTCCGCTGCCGCCGCTGACGACGAACGCCTGCGTGAACGACTGGAACGCGTTGATGACCTGGAGCACCAGGTTGAAGAAGACGATGGGCGTCAGCAGCGGCAGGGTGATGGCGATGAACTGCCGCACCTTGCCGGCCCCGTCGATCTGCGCGGCCTCGTAGTACATCTCCGGGATCTGCCGCAGGCCGGCCAGGAAGATCACCATCGGGGCGCCGAAGGTCCAGACGTTGAGGATGACGAGCGTGCCGAGCGCCGTGTCGGGGTGTGAGACCCAGCCCTGCCCCTCGATGCCGAACACCCCGAGGAACTGGTTGACCAGGCCCTGGGTGCCGAACACCTGGCGCCACAGCAGCGCGATGGCCACGGAGCCGCCGAGCAGCGAGGGCAGGTAGTACACGGACCGGTAGAAGGGCAGCCCGCGCACCCCCCGGTCGAGGAAGAGCGCCAGGGCCAGCGCGAGGGCCAGCTGCAGCGGGATCGACACGAACACGTACGTGAAGGTGACGCGCAGCGACTGGTGCAGCCGCGCGTCGTCGAGCATGCGCGCGTAGTTGTCGAGCCCTGTCCAGCTCGGGGGCTGCAGCAGGTTGTAGTCCGTGAAGGACAGGAACAGCGAGGCGAGGATCGGCCCCACGGTGATGAGCAGCAGGCCGATGAACCATGGCCCCAGGAACAGCAGGGCGGCCTTGTTGTCACCCCGCTCGGAGGGGGCCACGGAGGCGGGGGCACTCCCCCGGAGCTTGCGGAGCTCGGCGATGCCGGCCACGTGTCACCACCCCCGCGGGGGATCGGTGACGGCAGGGGCCGTCTGATGGCGCTGGACGAGGGTCATGCACACTCCCGGTGGATCTTCATTGATGACCGAGCAACTGCTGGAAAGCGCTCTCCGCTCTGTGTAGTAGTTTGGTACCAGTCGCGAAGATGTGATGTCAACCACACCCGCACAGGCCGGCTCCCGCCGGCGCCACGTGAGACGGAGCCCCCGTGCCGCAGCCACCCGGCCCCACCCGGCCGCTCACCGACCCAGAACGCCTCCGACCTGCGGAGATACCCGCGCAAGCGACCATGAAACCACCCACGGTGGCACTCGTCGGAGTGCACGGCCACGGAACATCACATCTTGGTCACGCCCGGGACCTCGCCGATCAGGGGGTCCTCCGCCTGGTGGCCGTCGTGGACCCCCGGCCCCTCGTCGACCCCTCGACGGGCGCCGCCGGGGCCCGCCCGGGCGCCCGGCTCGCGATGGCCGACCTCGAGCGCCCGATCCCCTGGTTCCCCGACCTCGACGCGCTGCTCGCGGCCGGCCCGCCGGACGTCGTGATCCTCTGCACCCCGATCGACACCCACGCCGACCTGGCCGAACGCGCCGTCCGGGCCGGTTGCGACGTGCTGCTCGAGAAGCCGCCCACCGCGACCCTCGCCGAGCTCGTCCGCCTGGTCGACGTCGCCCAGGACCTCGGCCGCGCCGTCCAGGTGGGGTTCCAGACGTACGGCTCCCACGCCCTGCAGGCCGTCCGCGAGATCGTGGACGGCGGTGAGATCGGCCAGGTGCGCGGCATCGGGGCCGTCGGGACCTGGGTGCGGGACGACGAGTACTGGGCGCGGGCGCCGTGGGCCGGCCGCCGCACGCTCGACGGGCGCCCGGTGGTCGACGGGGTCACCACGAACCCGCTGGCCCACGCCGTCGCCACCGCGCTGCTGCTCGGCGGGGCCAGCACCGTGGACGACGTCCAGGAGGTCGAGCTCGACCTGTACCGCGCGAACGACATCGAGGCCGACGACACGAGCAGCCTGCGCGTCACCACCCGCGCCGGCCTGCGGGTGGCCCTCGGCCTGACCCTGTGCGCCGACGTCCACACCCCGCCGCGGATCATCGTGCACGGCAACGCGGGCAGCGTCGTGCTGCACTACACGCGCGACGTCATCGAGGTGACGGGCAGCCACGGCCACCGCACGATCGAGCGCGGGCGCACCGACCTGCTCGAGAACCTGCTCGCCCACCGCGCCGACCCGGACGGGACCCCGCTGCTGGCCCCGCTGAGCGCCACCGGCGCGTTCATGCGGGTGCTCGAGGCGGTCCGCAACGCCCCGGCGCCGCGTCAGATCGCCGCCGAGCACGTCGACCGGGTGCACGACGCGCTGGGCGCGCGCCTGAGGGTGCGCGACGTCGCGCAGTGGTGCGAGCGGGTCGCCGACGAGCTGCGCACGTTCGAGGAGCTGGACGCGCCGTGGACGGTGCGCCCATGAAGGCCCCGCCGTGGGAGCCGAGCCCCGCGTGGGGACCCTCGGCCACGCTGGCCGAGCTCACCATCGACGGCACGGCGGTCGCGGTGTGCGCCGACGGCGCCGGCGCCCCGGAGTTCGACTCGCCCCGCCCTCATCTGCATCCCGTGCGGACCCTCGCGGGTGTGGTCGTCACCGACGCCGCCCCCGCCGACCACACCTGGCACATGGGCCTCGGCCTCGGCGTCCAGGACGTCAACGGCCACAACCTGTGGGGCGGCCGGACCTACCTGCGCGGGACCGGCTACACCTGGCGGCGCGACCACGGCCGGATCCGCCACGACCGGTCGGAGCAGGCCGCGGCGACCGCGCTGGCGCAGCACCTGACCTGGCTCAGCAGCGACGACGAGCCACTGCTCGCCGAGACCCGCGAGCTGCGCTGGGCCCGCGCCGGCGCCCACGCGTGGCGGCTGGACCTCGCGTCCACGCTGACCGTGCCGCCTGGCGCGCAGCCCGTGCGGCTCGGCAGCCCGGGGGCGCACGGGCGCGAGGGCGGCGGCTACGGCGGCCTGTTCTGGCGGCTCCCCGCCTGCGACGACGTGCGGGTCCGCACGCCGCTCGACCACGGCGAGGACCGGGTGCACGGCTCCGTGCCCGCCGACGGCGCGCGGTGGCTCGCCTGGTCGGCGCGGTCCACCGCCGACAGCACAGGCGACATGCCGGGCACCGGCCCGTTCACCGTCGCCCTGGCGCCCGCCGATGCCGTGACGGCCCGCGATCCCTGGTTCGTGCGCGTCTCGGGCTACCCCGGTCTCGGCTCCTCCCTCGCCTGGTCGGAGCCCGCGGACGTCCTGCCCTCGCTGCCGCTGCGGCGCGCCTTCCGCTGCCTGGTGGCCGACGGGCGGCTCCCCGACGACGAGGTCGGCCGGCTGCTCGACGCCCCGCTCCCCCCGCTCGACGAGTCCCCCACCCCAGCCACCCCGGAGACCGGCCCATGACCACCCTCACGCCCGCGCTCACCGACCTCGCGATCCTGCTGCGCCCCGGAGACGACGTCGTGGTCGCCACGCGCGACCTGCAGTCCGGCGCCACGGTGCTGCACGACGGCGAGCCGCTGACCCTGGCGCAGAGCGTGCCCCGCGGCCACAAGCTCGCGGTCCGGGCGGTGCCGGCGGGCGCGCAGGTGCGCAAGTACGGCCAGTCGATAGGCCTGGCGACGCGGAACATCGCGGTGGGCGACCACGTGCACACCCACAACCTGGGCATGGACGACACCGCCCGCGAGCACGAGTTCGGCACCGCGCGCGTCCGCCTCCCCGCGCCCGACGGGCCGCCCCGCACGTTCCAGGGGTACCGCCGCGGCGACGGCCGTTGGGGCACCCGCAACTACATCGGCATCCTCACGTCGGTGAACTGCTCGGCGTCCTCCGCCAAGCTCATCGCCGACCAGTTCCGCGGGCCCCTGCTGGACGCGTATCCGCACGTGGACGGCGTGATGGCCCTGACCCACCAGTCGGGCTGCGGGCTGGTGCCCGCCAGCGAGGGCGCGCAGATCATGCTGCGCACCCTGCGGGGCTACGCCGCCCACCCCAACTTCGCCGGGCTCCTGGTGCTCGGGCTGGGCTGCGAGATGCTCCCCGCGCAGTCGCTGCTGGACGGGCTGGACCTGGCCCCCGACAAGGTGGTGCGCACCCTGGTCATCCAGGAGAGCGGCGGCATCCGCAAGACCGTGCGGGCGGGCGTGGAGGCGATCACCGAGATGCTCCCGGCGATCGACGCGCTGCGCCGCGAGCCGGCGCCCGTCAGCGAGCTGGTGCTCGGCATGAACTGCGGCGGCTCGGACGGGTACTCCGGCATCACGGCGAACCCCGCGCTGGGCCACGCCTCGGACCTGCTGGTGGCGCACGGCGGCGCCACGATCCTCGCCGAGACCCCGGAGGTGTTCGGCGCCGAGCACCTGCTCACGCGGCGGGCCGTCTCCGAGGAGGTCGGCCAGGCGCTGCTGCGCCGGATCGACTGGTGGCAGCGCTACGCGGCGCACGGGGGCGGATCGCTCGACAACAACCCGTCCCCCGGCAACAAGGCCGGCGGGTTGACCACCATCCTGGAGAAGTCCCTCGGCGCGGTCGCCAAGGGCGGGTCGGCGGAGCTCGCGGCCGTCTACGAGTACGCCGAGCGCGTGACCGCCAAGGGCTTCACGTTCATGGACACCCCGGGGTACGACCCGGTGTCGGTGACGGGCATCGTCGCGGGCGGCTCCACCGTGGTCGTGTTCACCACCGGGCGCGGCTCGGTGCTGGGCTGCAAGCCGACGCCCTCCATCAAGGTGTCCACCAACACCGACATGTACCTGCGCATGGCCGAGGACATCGACCTCAACGCCGGGCGCATCGTGGACGGGACCGCGACGATCACCGAGGTGGGCGAGGAGATCTTCGAGAAGGTCATCGCGGTGGCCTCGGGCGAGCAGACCGTCTCCGAGGAGCTCGACCTGGGGCAGGACGAGTTCATCCCGTGGCAGCTCGGCACCGTCACCTGACCGGTGCCGTCACCTGACCGGCGCCTGCGCCCGGTCAGCGGAAGTACGCGCCGCCGTTGACGTCGAGCACCGCGCCGGAGACGAACCCCGCGCCCTCGGAGGCCAGGTACACGACCGCTGCCGCGACGTCCTCGGGGGCGCCCGCGCGCTTGAGCGGGGTCCCCTCGACGGCGGCGCGCTGCGCGGGCTCGGGCGTGTGCATGGCGTGGAAGGGCGTGCCGCCGATGAACCCGGGCGCCACGGAGTTGACCGTGATGCCCCGCGGCCCCAGCTCGCGGGCCAGGGCCCGGGTGAACCCGTCGAGCGCCGCCTTGGCCGTGGCGTAGGCGACGGCTCCGGTGCCGCCGCCGTTCTGCCCGGCGAGCGAGCTGATGGTGATGATGCGCCCGCCATCGGGCATCAGCGGGAGCACCGCCCGGGTGGCGTAGAAGACGCTCGAGATGTTGAGGTCGAGCACCTGGTGCCAGTGCTGGTCGTCCATGCCGGTGACGAGTTGGCGGCCGCCGAGCCCACCGGCGTTGTTCACCAGGATGTCGATGCCGCCGCCCAGCTCGTCGGCGGCCTGCACCACCACGCGGTCGACGTCCCAGCTGTGCCGGGCGTCGAGCTGGTACGCGATGGCACGGCGGCCCAGCGCCTCGATCTCCGCGACGGTCTCCGCCGGGTCGTGGGTCAGATGGGTGAACGCGATGTCCGCGCCCGCCTGCGCCAGCGCGAGCGCCGTGGCCCGTCCGATGCCGGTGGCGGCGCCGGTGACCAGCGCGCGTCGACCCTCGAGGTTGTCCATGGCCACTCCCTGCTTGTCCGGCACGCCTCGGTTAACGGCGGGTCGGGAACCTGGCGTGACGCTAGTTCACCGCTGGGCGCGGGTCTACACCCGCAGGCCGGGCCTCACCCGACAGCCCCAACGATCGGTCGCGGCACGTCGTCACGGAAGGGTGAGGCCCGCGGGCAGCAGCTCGGGCAGCACCGCGCGCATCCGGCCGTGCAGCCAGCCCAGGCGCTCGGTGGTCATCCGCTCCGCCGGGGCGGTGAGGCTCACGGCGGCGATGGCCGATCCCGACCGGAGCAGGGGCACGGCCACGCAGCTGATGCCCGGCTCGTTCTCCTCGCGCTCGGTGGCGTAGCCGCGGGCGCGGGCCGCCTCCAGGGCCGCCCAGGCGGACTCGACGGCGGCGGCCTCCTCGGTCGCCGTGGCGGTGGACGGCACGGACGCCGCGGCTCCCTCCTCCCCCGCGCGCACGTAGCCGGCGAGCGCGGTGCGGTCGGTGCCCCGGTACGCGAGCAGGGCCCTGCCCAGGGCGGTCCGCACGGCGGGGCTGCGGCGCCCCACCGCGGACCAGACGCGGACCGGCCGCGCCGGCTCGACCTTGTCCAGGTAGACCACGTGCGGGCCGCTGAGGACGCCCAGGTGGACCAGCTCGTCGACGTCGCCGCTCAGCGCCACGAGGGCGGGGTGCAGCATCAGCGGCAGGTTCTCGTCGCTGAGGAAGTCGTCGGCCAGCAAGGTCGCGGAGGGGCCGAGGATGTAGTGCCCGGAGGTCGCGTCCTGCACGGCGAAGCCGCGGTAGCGCAGGGCCTGCAGCGCCCGGTGCACGGTCGTCTTGTGCAGGCCCAGCGAGGAGGCGAGCTCGGCCAGCGTCAGCCCGCGGCCGCCCGCGCGGGCGAGGGCCTGCAGCGCGAGCAGCGCCCTGTCGACGGACTCCACGGGCGAGGCGGACGAGGTCTCGGTCATCGGGCTCTCAGGCGCGGGAGCCTGGTCGGGGTGGGCATGCGCACAGACTAGGCGCGCCCCCTGGCCTGGCGGGACGGATTTCATGGGAGCCAGGCGGGCGTCGCGGCGTGCCGCGGGTGGTCCAGGGCGGCGGGGTTGAGCGGGTGCTCGGGGCGGCGCCCGTGGGCGACGTCGATGACGGCGTCGGTGGCGCTGCGGGCGACGGCGGCCACGAAGTCGTCGGTCCAGCACAGGGCGTGCGGGGTGACGATCACGTTGTCGAGCGCGAGGAGCGGCTCGTCGGGCGCGGGGGGCTCGGGGTCGAGCACGTCGAGCGCGGCGCCCGCGAGGCGGCCCTCGACGAGCGCCGCGGTGAGGGCGGCCTGGTCGACGAGCCCGCCGCGCCCCACGTTGACCAGGTGGGCGCCGGGCCGCATGGCGCGCAGGAACGCCGCGTCCACGATGTGCCGCGACGAGGCGGTGAGCGCGGCGGTGAGCACCACGTAGTCGCTCTGGGCGGCGAGCTGCTCGAGGGTCACGAGCTCGACGCGCGTCCCCGCCGCCCGCTCGCGCGCGGAGGGGCGGTCGAGGGTGAGCAGGCGGGCGCCGAGCGGCTCGAGCAGCCCCGCGAGCTCGGCGCCGACGCTGCCGAAGCCGATGATGCCGACGGTGCGCCCGGCGAGGCCGATGCCGCGGTGGTCGCCGCGCGCCGACCAGCGCCCGCTGGTGGCGGCGCGGTGGTTCTCCATGAGCCGGTGCGCGAGGCCGAGCACGAGCGTGAGCGCGGACAGGGCCAGCGGGCGGCGCACGCCGTCGGGCGCGTTGGTGACGAGGACGCCCTCGCGGGCGAGCCCGTCGAGGTCGATCCCGTCGTACCCCGCGCCGAACCGCGCGACGTGGCGCAGCCGGGGCGCGGCGGCGACGGCCTCGCGGGTGAAGTGCAGGTGGCCGAAGGACAGCACGGCGTCGTAGGGGGCCAGCCCGGTGGCGTCGCCCTCCTGGGCGGGCATGACCTCCCAGCGCAGCCCGGCGGCGGTCAGGCGGTCGAGGCCCACGTCACCGAAGAACACCGACCCGTCGGGCCGCAGGACGTCGGCGGTGAGGCCCACGAGGTACTCGGCGGCCATGGGCACACTCCTTGCGAGTCATCGGATCTGTCATGCGTTCTGTCCCTGCAGAAGCCATTGGCTCCGGCCTGCAGGCTAAATTCATCAGATGAATGCTAGCCTGGCGCGGAGCCTTCCCCCCACCACACGGAGCACCGCATGAGGATCACCAGCGTCGAGATCGAGGACGTCCGCTTCCCGACCTCGCTCACCGCCGACGGCTCGGACGCCATGAACAAGGACGGCGACTACTCGGCCGCGTACGTCGTGCTGCGCACCGACGGCACGGCGCCCGACGGCACGCCGCTCGCCGGCTTCGGGCTCACGTTCACCACGGGCCGCGGCAACGACATCGTCGGGGTGGCCGCCCGTCAGCAGGCCGCGCAGCTCGTGGGCCGCGACGTCGAGGCGATGGCCGCCGACATGGGCCAGGTCTACCGGGACCTCACCGCCGACGCGCAGATCCGCTGGCTCGGCCCCGAGAAGGGCGTTGTCCACCTGTCGCTGTCCGCCGTCATGAACGCCGCCTGGGACCTCGTCGCGCGCCTCGCCGGCAAGCCGGTGTGGCGCCTGCTCGCCGACATGACGCCCGAGCAGCTCGTCGACATCGCCGACCTGCGCTACCTGTCCGACGCGCTCACCCGCGACGAGGCGATCGCGCTGCTCCGCGCCAAGGAGGACGGCAAGGCCGCCCGCATCGCCGAGCTCGAGGCCACCGGGTACCCCTGCTACACCACCTCCGCCGGCTGGCTCGGGTACAGCGACGAGAAGCTCCGCAGGCTGTGCCAGGAGGCCGTCGACGCCGGCTACCAGCACATCAAGCTCAAGGTGGGCGCCGACCTCGACGAGGACATCCGCCGCTGCGCGATCGCCCGCGAGGTGATCGGCCCGGACCGCACGCTCATGATCGACGCGAACCAGGTGTGGGACGTCGACCAGGCCGTCGAGTGGACCAACGCGCTCGCGCAGTTCGACCTGCTGTGGATCGAGGAGCCCACCAGCCCCGACGACGTGCTCGGCCACGCGGCCATCCGCCGCGGGGTCTCGCCCGTGGGCGTCGCCACCGGCGAGCACTGCCACAACCGGGTCATGTTCAAGCAGTTCATGCAGGCCGGGGCGATGGACTTCTGCCAGCTCGACGCCGGCCGGCTCGCGAGCCTCAACGAGATCGTGGCCGTGCTGCTGCTCGCCGCGAAGTTCGACGTGCCGGTGTGCCCGCACGCGGGCGGCGTGGGGCTCTGCGAGATGGTGCAGCACGTGTCGATGCTCGACTTCGTCGCCGTCTCGGGGACCCGGGAGGGGCGCGTCACCGAGTTCGTCGACCACCTGCACGAGCACTTCACCGACCCGTGCGTCGTGCGGGACGCCGCGTACGCGCCGCCCAGCCTGCCCGGCTACTCGACCGAGATGCACGCCGCGTCCGTGGCCGAGTTCCGCTACCCCGACGGCTCCTACTGGGCCGCGCGGCTCGCGGCGGAGCAGGCGGCGCCCGCGGTCTGAGCCAGTGCCCGCCCGGGTGTCCACGACACCCGGGCGGGCACTGCTCATCGCGCCATCCACCCGCCGTCGACGGCCAGCACCTGGCCGTGGACGTACGCGGAGGCCTGCGACGCGAGGAACACCACGACGTTGCCGATGTCCTCCGGCTGGCCCCAGCGCCCGGCGGGGATCCGCACCGAGAGCTGCTCGAGCCGCACCGGGTCGTTGAGCAGCGCGGTGTTCATCTCGGTGGCCATGTAGCCCGGCGCCACCGCGTTCACGTTGACGCCCTTGCCGGACCACTCGTTGCACAGCGCCTTGGTGAGCTGGGCGACTCCGCCCTTGCTCGCGGCGTACGCGGGCACCGTGAGGCCGCCCTGGAAGCTGAGCAGCGACGCGAGGTTGACGATCTTGCCCTCGCCGCGCTCGAGCATCGGGCGCCCGAAGATCTGGCAGAGCTGGAACACCGAGCGCAGGTTCACGTCGATGACCCGGTCCCACGCCTCGAGGGGGAACTCGGCGGCCGGGTACCGGTCCTGGGTGCCCGCGTTGTTCACCAGCACGTCCACGCGGTGCTCGGCGAGCACCCGGGCGCCCACCTCGGCGATCTGGTCCGAGTCGGCCAGGTCGAGCGCGTAGAACGCGACCTCGCGGCCCAGTCGGCCCGCGAGCGCCGTCAGCTCGTCGGGGATGCCGCTGCGGCCGAAGACGATCACGTCCGCGCCCGCCTCGAGCAGCGCCTGGGAGATGCCGAGGCCGAGGCCGCGCCCTCCCCCGGTCACCGCGGCGGTCTTGCCGGTCAGGTCGAAGGCGTTGCTCATGCGTCTGCCGCTCCATCGAGGGGGGTGAGAAGGACCTTGAGGCAGTCCTGCCCCGAGGTGGCCGCGTCGAACGCGGCGGTGACGTCCTCGAGCGCGAACGCCTTCGTCGGGAAGCCGTCGAGGCCCAGGGCGTCCGAGGCGATGAGCTCGATCGCCCGGGTCACGTCGGCGGACGTGTACACGCGCACGCCGACCACGGACTGCTCCTTGAAGCAGATGTCGCGCAGGTCCACCGGCGTGGGCTGCTTGTAGACCCCCACCACCACGATGCGGCCCAGCACCCGCGTCACCGCGGTCAGCTCGGCGGCGACGCTGGGGTGCGCGGCGCTGTCGAAGGTGGTGTCCGCGCCCTCGCCGTCGGTCAGCGGCGCGAGCGCCTCGGCCATGGTCGACCCCTCGGGCACCACGGTGAAGCCCATGCCCTCGGCGACCTCGCGGCGCCACGGGCTCGGCTCGGTGATG
>Ga0233375_1000126_pt1 | contig 45339 bp, 36 predicted proteins | sample ElkDunMinimDraft_10_FD_191539 | JGI IMG/M metagenome (GOLD analysis project Ga0233375, IMG submission 191539) | Fecal eukaryotic communites from dung pellets of Tule Elk in California, USA - Elk Dung E16 | ecosystem: Host-associated > Mammals > Digestive system > Large intestine > Fecal | place...
GACCGACGTCGAGGACGGCTTCGTCTTGGCGTCACCGAGGTAGCGCACCGTGAGGGTGTGCGTGCCCGGCTTCAGCGCCGTACGCGGCAGCGCCACCGAGGCGCGGCCACCTGCGACCGCCGCCTGGCCCAGGACCTTGCTGCCCTTGAGAACCTCGACACGACCGCCCGCCTTCGTCGGCGACACCGTCACCGCAACCCGCGGCGACACGCCGTACCGGCTCGACGGAGCCGACGCCTTCACCGACGCAGCGGCCTTCTCGACCGTCACGGTGACCTTGGCGGACGCCTCGTGGGTGCCGTCGCTCACGGTGTAGGTGAACGAGTCGGTGCCTGCGAAGCCGGCCTTCGGCGTGTACGTGGCCTTCGCGCCGTCGACGGTGACGGTGCCGTTCGCCGCAGTGCCGACGGAGTACGTCAGCTTCTGGCCGTCGGGCTCGTGACCCTTGAGGGCCACCGTGACGGCCTTGTCGATGGCAGTCGACGCCGCGACGTCATCGGCGGTCGGCGGGTCGTCGACCTCGACGGTGCCGATCGTGAGCTCTTCGCCGTCCATCGCCGTGCAGTCGAGACCGACGTCCTCGATGAATCCGAGCGCGCCCGGGGTCAGCTTTGCGTTGATGAACATCTTCTCCGGCATCGAGACGGTCAGTGCGCCCGACTCCGGTGCCGTCAACTCCGGCAGTCCCCCCTTGACGGGGATCGCGAGACCCTCCGGATCCACCGGGAGCGACAGCGGCACCGTTTCGGACTTGAGTCCAGTCATGGGGACCTCGTACGTCCGGCCCGTGGCGGTCTCGGTGAAGACGGCTGTTGCGGTGGCCTCACCAGCAACGGAGGTCTGGCCGAAGCCGGCCTCGTCCATCGGCGGCACCGGCGGCACCGAGAAATCCGTGCCGGCGAGCAGTTCGGTCATCGGCTGCGCCATCTTCAGCGTGACGTCGGTGTCCTCGACGGTGAACTTCTCACCAGGCTGGAGGATCTCCGGCATGTGCGCCTGGGCATCGACGCGGAACGTCACGTCGCCGCCCATGACACTGCTCACGAGGTCGGACATCCCGTCCGGGAGGTCGTACGCACACCGGTAGCGGACATCACGGATGAGGCCGGCCTCGGCTGCCGGTGGCTCCTCCACCTTCATCGTCACCGTAGCTGTCGTCGCCGCACCGTCGGCGTCGGTCATCGTCACCGTGAATCGGTCGGTACCGACGAAGCCCGGATCGGGCACGTACGTGTACTTGTGGTTGACGGCCGCGAACGTGGAGGCCGTGCTGATGGGGTTGTCGTCGGCGACGAAGAACCTCTCGATGGTGCCGTGCTCCGGCTCGCCGTACGTGAACCGTGCCTTGCCCGACATCCAGACGAAGGGCCCGGTCATGTCCATGTCACGTGCCCAGGGCCAGCCGTCGAAGGGCTTGCCCTTCGTCGTCGTGAAGGTGCGGTCCAGAACGACGGGCGCCGAGTTGGCGACGGTGAAACGGACCATCGAGGTGCTCGCCTGCCCGTTGGCATCGGTCGCGGTGTAGCGGAACGAGTACGCGCCCGTGCGTGCGTCCTCCCACGCTTGCACGATCGCCTTGTCGCCGTCGATCGTGACCTCGACGCTCCGGCCCTCGTTCGGACCGGAGACGGCGCTCGCCGTGTACGTCAGGGTGCCCTCGCCCCCGCTGCCCTCCAGCGAGATGGTCCTGGTACCTGCGAAGAGGCCGCGGAGGAGCGGCTCGGACACCGTGACGTCCTCGGTGGTGACCGAGCCCTCGCCGCCCGCGACCTTCACGGTCACGGTCGCGGTCGCCTCGCTGGCACCGTCGCTGACCGTGTAGGTGAACGAGTCCGTCCCGACGAACCCGTCCGCGGGCGTGTACGTGAGGTTCGGTGCTTCACCGCTGAGCGTGCCGTGGCTCGGCGACGTCGTCGTGTAGGTCAGGTCCGCGCCCTCCGGGTCGGAGGCGTCGAGCGTCACCGCGACCGGGTCGCCCGCGCCCGTGGACGCCGTGACGTCCTTCGCGACCGGCAGCTGGTTGACGGGCTCGACGATGGGGATGGCTCCGAAGAGGCCGTCACCGTTCGTTCCGGCGGCGTCGAGGTCACAGGCCATCTTGACCGCACCCTCGGAACCGACGAGGCCCCCGTCGGTCCTGACCAGCGTCGCTGCGATGTTGAAATGGGCCGGCATCCGCAGCGTCGCCGCCTCGGTCGCACCGGCGGGCACCGTGATCGCCGGCACGTCACCCTCCGTGGGGATCTTCCAGCTCGCGCCCACCTCCGTCGGCACGTCGGTCTGCGGCGCCGAGAGGTTGCCGATCGGGACGACGAGCGGATCGCTCACTCCCGGAGCAGTGACCGTGATCGACGCGTCCGTCGACTTGCCGCCGGCAGTCTTTGCGCCGAGCAGCTCCACTGTGGCTCCGCGGAGGCCCTCGGGCATCGTCAGCGTGATCTGGGTCTTGCGTGCCGGGATCGTCTCGCCGGCCACCACGGAGTCGGGGACCTCCACGGCGGCATGGACACCGACGTCCCACACACCGAGCGGCAGTCCGGCCGCATCGACGTTGCACTTGTAGTTGTAGTTCTTCGCCAGGTTCGCCGCCGCGAGCGCGGGATTCGCGCTCGCCAGGCCGAACGCACTCAGCGTGCCCGCCACGAGCGCCCCTGCGGTCAGAGACCCGAGGGCGCGGCGACCTCTCGCCACGGAAATGGGGTGATGCTTCACTGTTCTCCCTCCAGAGAATCGCGCTGTACGAAGTCAACCCGTACAGAGTTAACTCAGTGTGGCACGCAGAGATACAGCACGGAGTGAGATGTCGAAAACTGCCGCCTCACCGTAACCGGCGGAGCGTTTCTGCCCACACGTCACGCGCCCGCAACCCGCACGCCATACTCTCGGAGGGTGAGCAGATCCCCGCTGGTCCGCTGGGCCGACTTCCGTGCCGTGCTGTTCGATCTCGACGGCGTCCTGACACCGACCGCCGAGGTCCACATGCGCGCGTGGGCCGCACTGTTCACCGACTACTTCACCACGCACGACATCTCTCCGGGCTACACGGACGCCGACTACTTCGCGTACGTCGACGGCAAGCCCCGCTACGACGGTGTCCGCTCCATGCTCGCCTCCCGTGGCGTCACGCTGCCCGAGGGCGCACCCACCGACCCGCCGACCGCCGAGACGGTCTGTGGTCTCGGCAACCGCAAGAACGCCGAGCTCGAGCGGGAGATCAACGAGAACGGCGTCGTCGCCTACCCCGGCTCCGTCGCGCTCCTCGACCACCTCGCGACCCTGCCGATCGGTCTCGCCGTCGTCTCGAGCTCCGCGAACGCGCCTGCCGTGCTGAAGGCCGCCGGTCTCGCCGAACGTTTCAGCGTCGTCGTCGACGGCGTCGTCGCACGTGAGCACGAGCTCCCCGGCAAGCCTGACCCCGACACGTACGCGTTCGCCGCGAAGCAGCTCGGCACCGACGACAGCCACGCCGTCGTCGTCGAGGACGCGGTCTCCGGCGTCCAGGCGGGTGCCGCCGGCGACTTCGGGCTCGTCATCGGTGTCGATCGCGGCGCCGGTCGCCAGACGCTGCTCGACCACGGGGCCGACCTCGTCGTCGCGGATCTCGGGGAGCTCGTATGACACCGGTCCCGCGCGACACCCCGCGCCCCGTCTCCGACTACCTCGACCGCCACCGCTGGCCCATCGACGAGTGGCGCCTGACCGAGCGGTTCTTCACCGGCGACGACCTCGGTCGTACCGAGACCCTGTTCGCCCTCGGCAACGGCTACCTCGGCCTGCGCGGCAACGTCGAGGAGGGGCGCGAGTCCCACACACAGGGCACGTTCATCAACGGGTTCCACGAGACGTGGAAGATCAACCACGCCGAGGAGGCCTTCGGCTTCGCCCGCGTCGGTCAGACGATCGTCAACGCACCCGACGTCAAGGTCATCCGTCTGTACGTCGACGACGAGCCGTTGCTGCTCCCCGTCGCCGACCTGATCGACTACGAGCGCACGCTCGACTTCCGTACGGGCGTGCTGTGCCGCGAGATCGTCTGGCGCACCCCCGCCGGCAAGCGCGTGCGGGTCCGTTCGCAGCGCATGGTGTCGTTCACCCAGCGCCACCTCGCGGTGATGACGTTCGAGGTGACGCTCCTCGACGCAGCGGCGCCGATCACGCTCTCGTCCCAGATCCTCAACCGCCAGGACGGTGAGGACGAGTACCACGTCCGCTCCGCCGCGATGGGCCAGGGAGCCGACCCCCGCAAGGCCGAGCGGTTCGGGCGACGCGTGCTCCTGCCCCAGCTCCAGGACGCCGACGAGGAGACCGCCCGCGTCATGCTCGGCTACCGGGCCGCCGAGTCCGGCATGACGCTCGGTGTCGGTGCCGACCACACCATCGAGACGGTCGACCCGGTGCAGAAGCAGGTGCACATCGAGGAAGACATGGCCAAGGTCGTCTACCAGATCGACGCCCAGCCAGGTCACACCGTACGGCTCACCAAGGTCGCCGCGTACCACACGTCGCGCGGCGTCCCGGCCCGCGAGCTCCTCGACCGCTGCCGTCGCACGCTCGACCGCGTCAAGGCCGAAGGGGTGCGTCGGCAGTTCGAGGACCAGAAGTCGTGGCTCGACGACTACTGGTCGAAGGCCGACGTCACGATCGGTGGGCAGTCCGCGCTCCAGCAGGCCATGCACTGGAACCTCTTCCAGGTCGCGCAGGCCTCCGCCCGCGCGGAGGGCGCCGGGATCCCGGCGAAGGGCGTGACCGGGTCCGGGTACGGGGGCCACTACTTCTGGGACACCGAGATCTACGTGCTCCCGTTCCTGACGTACGCGTACCCGCAGCTCGCGCGAGCCGCCCTGCGGTTCCGCTACAACATGCTCCCGGCCGCGCGACGGCGCGCACGTGACCTCTCGAACCGCGGCGCCCTCTTCCCGTGGCGCACGATCAACGGTGAGGAGGCGTCGGCGTACTACGCAGCCGGCACCGCGCAGTACCACATCGACGCCGACATCTCGTACGCCCTGAGCCGCTACGTCGACGCGACCGGCGACACCGACTTCCTCATGCGCGAGGCGATCGACATCCTCGTCGAGACCGCGCGTCTGTGGGCCGACCTGGGCTTCTGGCGCAGCGAGGGCAGCGGCTCCTTCCACATCCACAGCGTGACCGGGCCGGACGAGTACACGACCGTCGTCAACGACAACCTGTTCACCAACGTCATGGCGCGCTTCAACCTCCGTCGCGCCGCACGGGCCGTCCGCGAGCTGGAGCGGGCGTGGCCGCAGGCGTACGGGCGGATGGTCGCGCGGCTGAGGCTGGACAGCGGCGAGGTCGAGGAGTGGGAGCGCGCCGCCGAGGCGATGGCGATCCCGTACGACGAGCACCTCGGCATCCACCCGCAGGACTCGCACTTCCTCGAGCGGGAGGTGTGGGACCTCGCGCACACGCCGGCCGACAAGCGTCCGCTGCTGCTCCACTACCACCCGCTGGTCATCTACCGGTTCCAGGTGCTCAAGCAGGCCGACGTCGTGCTGGCGCTGTACCTGCAGGGCGACCAGTTCACGACCGAGCAGAAGCGCAGCAACTTCGAGTACTACGACCCGATCACGACCGGCGACTCCACCCTCTCCGCGGTCGTGCAGGCGCTGATCGCGGCCGAGGTCGGCTACTCCGACCTCGCGGTGCGCTACTTCACCGAGGCGCTGTACGTCGACCTGGCCGACCTGCACGGCAACGCCTCCGACGGCGTCCACGTCGCCTCCACCGGCGGCGTGTGGGGCACGTTGGCGCACGGGTTCGGCGGGTTCCGGGACTACAACGGCGAGTTCAGCATCGACCCGCGGCTGCCGTCGAGCTGGGACGAGCTCGTGTTCCGGCTGACGATCAAGTCGAGCCGGATCCGCGTCCGCATCACCGCCGACGCGGTCGAGCTCACGGTGGAGAAGGGGACCGGCGCGAAGTTCTCCGTACGGGGCAAGATCGTGCACGTCACGGCCGCGGAGCCCGTCGTGGTGCCGCTGGCGGACCAGGGGCCCTCGCTGTCCGGCACGCCGGGTCCTGGCCCGCTCGAGGGCGTACGCCGCGCCGACGGCTCCATCATCACCGCCACCGTCCCCCACCCCTAGCCTCTCCGCCGTTTCCCACGTTCCCGTGGCAAACGCCTCTCGCCCTCGGCAAATTTGCCGAGGGCGACGGGTACTTGCCACGGGAACGTGGCAAACGGGAGAGGGCCGGAGGGGCGGCGCAGAACCCGTGGAACGAGCGAGTGCCCCGACCCGTGAGGGCCGGGGCACTCGTCCCCTCGGAGGGTCCGTACGGCGTCAACGCCGCAGACGTGCTCCCGAGACGGTGCTGGTCGTTACTTCCTGACCTTCACCTTGATGGTCTTCTTGGCGCCGGTCGTCGAAGCCGAGCCGCTGTAGGTCAGCTTGACCTTGTACGTGCCCTTCTTCTTGAACTTCTTGAGCTTGATCGTCGCCTTGCCGTTCTTGACGGAGGCCTTGCCGACCGTCTTCTTGCCGACCTTCGCGGTGACCTTGCCGGTCAGCGGGACGCCCGCCGCGGTGCGCAGCTTGACGGAGACCTTGGCCCGGGTCTTCTTGGCCTTGATCTTCTTCGGCGTGGCCTTCGCGGAGGCGATCTTCGCCGTGGCCTTGCCGATGGCGATCTTCGCGAGCGTCCGGTCCCCACCGAAGGAGCAGTTCATGACGACGGTGTCGGGCTTGTCGATCACGGCGCCGGCGGCGTTGTAGATCGTCGCGCGGACGGTGAACCGGCTCGGCATGCCGACCGTGCCAGTCGTCCTTGCCCCGGTCGGGATCTTGACAGCCGGGACGTCGCCACGAGTCGGGATGTTCCAGGCGTCACCGACGTTCGGCGGCACCGGGACGGGAGCCGACTTCAGGTTCGCGATGCGCACCGTCTGGGTCGCGGCACCGGGCGCTGCGATCGTGACCGACGCATCGTTGGAGTAGCCACCCGCCTTGCGGGCTCCCAGCAGGCCGTAGGTCGCGGCGCGCAGGGTCTCGGGGATCGTGAGCGTGATCGACGTCGTGCGCTTCGCGATCGTCTGGCCCGGTGCGACCTTGCTCGGCAGGTCGACCGACGCCTTCACACCGACGTTGTGGTTGTTCAGGTTGAGACCGGCGGCGGTGACACCGCAGACGTAGGTGTACGACTTCGTGAAGACCGTGGCGTTCGCGGCCGGCGCACCGGCGAGCACGAGGCCACCGGCTCCAGCGACCAGTGCGGTGCCGGTCGCTACCGCGGCAAGCCGCGTGCGACGCGTGCCCGACTGGGCAGGCTTCGACTCAAGCATGAGGATCTCCCTCCGAGGATTCGGTGCGATCTGCACCACATGCGAAACCGAGTTCAACACTCGGTTACTACGAAGGGAACATGCCGGTAACATCCGTTACCTAACCGTGACATGCGTTCCAAAAAGAGCTCTTGACATGTCAGGGCCGGACCGCCTCAGCGTGGGACGCGGACCAGCAGAACGCCGGGTTCGACCGTCGCGCGGAGCTCGGTGTGGTCGCCGATCGGGTCCCCGTCGAGCTGCATCGGCGTCGGCCGGTCGGTCCTCAGCGTGACTGTACGCCCCGTCATCCGGTCGAGGCGCTCGTCCGTGCGCTTGCCGCGCGTGAACAGCCGCAGGCCGACCGACACGAATGCGAACTTGTGCGGCGGGGCGATCGCGACGACGTCGATCTCGCCGTCGTCGATCTGCGCGTCGGGGAGCAACGGCAGCCCGCCCTGCAGGAAGCCGACGTTGCCCACGACGACGGTCAGCGCCCGCCGCCGGACGAAGGGACCGTCGTCGATCGAGATCTGGACCCGCGTACGGGGGAAGCGGAACAGCTGCTTGATGCCCGAGACCACGTACGCGAGCCAGCCGACGCGCTTCTTGAGGTTCTCGTTGGTGCCGGTCATGATCGCGGCGTCGAACCCGAGACCCGCCATCACGAGGAACGTCGTCGACTCCTCCGAGCCGTCGATCGACAGGCGCACGATGTCGATGGCGCGGTCCTGCCCCGTGAAGGCGTTGTCGATCGCGTCGCCGGTGTGCAGCGGCAGCGAGAGGTTGCGGGCGAGCAGGTTGCCCGTGCCGAGGGGGACCACTCCGACGCCGATCCCGGTACGGGCGAGCTCTCCGCACGCCTCGCGCACCGTGCCGTCGCCGCCCGCCACGATCACCAGGTCGGCCTCGCCCTCGAGCGCCTCCACCGCCTGCGACGCCCCGGGGTCCTCGACGGTCGTCTCGAAGAACTTCGGCTCCGCCCACCCGTGACGGGCCGCCGCGTCGCGGATCTTCGTACAGAAGACCTCGACGTCGCCGACCTTCACCGGGTTGAGCACCACCCCCACCTGGCGCCGCCCGGTGCCCGCGGCGGCCGGGTGGGTGGGCTGCTCGACGGCGTAGCCCGTACGGGTCAGCAGCCACCACAGCAGCAGCGCGACGGCCGTCCCCAGGCACCAGCCCGCGACGACGTCGGACAGGAAGTGCACGCCCAGGAACACGCGGTCGAGCCCGACGAGCACCCCGCACGCGACCCAGAACGCCATCAGCAGCACGCGGAGCACGCCACGGCGTACGAGCAGCAGCGTGACGATCACCATGATCGTGGCGAACGTCGCGCCGGCAGTCGCGTGACCGCTGGGGAACGAGTAGGTGTCGAGGACCTGGATCGGGTCCTCGAACGTCGGGCGGACGCGCGCGAACAGGCGCTTGATCCCGTAGACGGCGAGGTACTGGACGGCGATCGAGAGCACGATCCAGAGCGTCACGCGGTACGACCGCCGGACGAGCGCGTACACCGCGACGAGGAGAAGGATCACCCGCAGCGTCCAGGGCCCCAGCCCGTCGGCGATCCACAGGAACACGTCCGACGCGGTCGCGCTGCCGGCCACCGCGTCGTGGACCGCGTCGGCCACCTGCTGGTCGAGCTCGAGCAGCGGCGCCCACTCCCACCACACCGCAGCGGCGAGGGCGACGAAGAGCAGGAGGAGGACACCGGTCGTCGTCGGCAGGAGGGCAGGGCGCGCCGGCCGGGCGCGGCGAAGGTCGATCGGCACCCGATCAGGGTAGTCGTGTCAGCCACGCAGATAGGCTTGGGGAATGATCGACCTTCGTACGCTGCGTGACAACCCTGACGAGATCCGCGCTGCTCAGCGCCGCCGCGGTGAGTCCGAGGCTGTCGTCGACGAGCTCATCGCCGCCGACGAGGCACGCCGTTCGTCGATCGGCCGGTACGAGGCGCTGCGGGCCGAGCAGAAGCAGCTCGGCAAGCAGGTCGCCAAGGCCACGGGCGACGAGAAGGCCGCCCTGCTGGCCCGTACGAAGGAGCTCGCCGGCCAGGTGAAGGAGGCGAGCGCCGCCTCCGACGCCGCCGGCGCCGCGTTCGACTCGCTGCTCGCGACGCTCCCCAACCTCGCCGCCCCCGAGGCCCCTCCGGGCGGTGAGGACGACTTCGTGGTCCGCGAGGTCGTCGGCGAGCCGCGCGACTTCGCCGCCGAGGGGTTCGAGCCGCTCGACCACCTGGAGATCGGCAAGCGTCTGGGCGCCTTCGACATCGAGCGCGGCGCGAAGGTCAGCGGCGCACGCTTCTACTTCCTCACCGGCATCGGCGCGCAGCTCGAGCTCGCACTGGTCCAGATGGCGATGGACCGCGCCCACGCGTGGGGCTTCACGCCGATGATCCCGCCCGCACTCGTCAAGCCGTCGGCGATGGAGGGCACCGGGTTCCTGGGCCAGGCCGCCGACGACGTCTACCACCTGGAGAAGGACGACCTCTACCTCGTGGGCACCTCAGAGGTGCCGCTCGCGGCGTACCACTCCGACGAGATCCTCGACGCCGGCTCGTTGCCCCGCCGTTACGCAGGGTTCAGCCCGTGCTTCCGTCGTGAGGCAGGCTCGTACGGGAAGGACACCCGGGGCATCTTCCGGGTGCACTGGTTCGACAAGGTGGAGATGTTCGTCTACGCGACACCCGAGGACTCGTACGCCGTGCACGAGGAGCTGCTGCGCCACGAGCAGGACTGGCTCGACGCGCTCGAGCTGCCGTACCGCGTCATCGACGTCGCGGCCGGCGACCTGGGCCTCTCGGCGATCCGCAAGTTCGACTGCGAGGCGTGGATCCCCACGCAGGGCAAGTACCGCGAGCTGACCTCCACCTCCAACTGCACGACCTTCCAGGCGCGCCGCCTCGGGATCCGCATGCGCGACGGCGAGCAGACGACGCCGCTGGCCACGCTCAACGGCACGCTGATGGCGTCGACCCGGACGATCATCGCCCTTCTTGAGAACCACCAGCAGGCCGACGGGTCCGTCCGGGTCCCGAAGGCGCTGCAGCCCTACCTCGCTGGCCGAGAGATCTTGGAGCCGCTGTCTTGACGTTGACCTCGCACACCACCGACGGCGCCGCCACGACCTGGAGGCCACGCATCGTGGCGCTCGACGTGGACGGCACGATCGTCGACTACGCCAACGAGATGACCGACGCCGTACGCCAGGCGGTCCGCGCGACCTCCGAGGCCGGGATGCACTGCGTGATCTCGACCGGCCGCTCCGTCTCCGGCGTCATGGACGCGGTCCAGAAGCTCGGGTTCACCGAAGGCCTCGCGGTCGCCAGCAACGGCTCCGTGGTGTTCTCCTACGACCCGATCACGATCCTCCACACCGTCACCTTCGACGCCGGTCCGGCCGTGCGCGCGCTGATGGCGGAGGTGCCGGAGGCCGCCGTGGCCGTCGAGAACGTGGGCGTCGGCTTCCGCATGAACAAGCCGTTCCCCGACGGGGAGCTGGGTGGCGAGATCGCTCACGAGCCGATCGAGGACCTCATCGCCGAGCCGGTCACCCGCGTGATCGTCCGCAGCCCCGACGCCTCCGCGGAGGAGTTCGCCGAGCTCGCTCACTCGCTGGGCCTGGAGGGTACGAACTACTACGTCGGCTACACGGCCTGGCTCGATCTGGCGCCGGAGGGCGTCTCCAAGGCGGCCGGTCTGGAGCGCGTGTGCGCTGAGCTGGGCGTCGACCGCGCCGACGTGCTGGCCATCGGCGACGGCTCCAACGACGTCGAGATGCTCGAATGGGCCGGCCGCGGCGTCGCCATGGGCCACGCGCCCCTGCACGTCCAGGCCGTGGCCGACGACGTCACCGAGACGGTCGAGAACGACGGCGTCGTACGCGAGCTCGAGAAGTACCTCTGACCCCTGGGCCCCCACGGCCCCTGACCCCTGGGCCGGCCACCCCCGTGCGTGGCCGGACTCAGGGATCACGCGCTGAGGGAGCAGGGAGGGTGGACGGTGTCAGGCGCGGCGCTCGGCGCGGTGCGGCCGGTCACGCTCGTGGAGACCACCTCGTCGAACACGTCGAGCACCTCGTCGACCGTCGGGCGGGTGGTCCGGCGACGCTCGGGTGCGGACGGACGCGGCCGTGAGGACGCCTCACGCAGGTGCCGCTTCACGGTCGACAGCGAGCAGCCGAGCCGCTCGGCGAGCTGGGCGAACGTGTCGCGCGGATACAGGCGGCGTGCCGCGAGGATCGACTCGTGGTCGACCGGCGACCCGGCCGTTCGTACGCCGGCGATCCGGTCGATGTCCGGTGCGGTCAGCGTGATCCCGAGACGCGTGCGCATCTCGGCGCGGTCCTCGGAGGAGGTGCAGGCGGCGTAGCCGGCGACCTCGCCGTCGACGACCGCGCGGTAGAGGCACTGGGCGAGAAGGGGGCACGCCGCGCACGCCTCGCGTGCCTTGGCGTGGGCGGAGAGCCACGCGTCCCAGGTCTCGCCGGAACGGGACATGTCTTCGAGGGGCTCGCTGAGGGTGTCGTAGACGTCGGGCATCGTGGCGCAGGCGGGGACGACGTCCGTGTGGGCGTCAACCTGGCGGCGGTCCGAGACGATGTGCATGGCTTGTGCATCTCCTTTGGAACTTCGAGATGCAGAAAGTCAAACATCGGTGTCAAGAGTGGGGTCAGCGCACAAGTACTCAGAAACGCCGAAAATGCCTACTCAGCGGCAGGCGAGTACCTGTCGCTCCAGCAACAATAATCGCCGTGAGGGTCATCCGCAGATTCTCGTCACGGATCCTTGACACGGACCCAGGATCAGAGATACATGCCCGGACGGGCCTGAGGAGCCTCCTCCGCCTGCTGCCCTGGCATCCCGGGGCGACCCTGCACCTGGACCCCCGGAGCGCCGGGGAGGGCGCGGCGCATCTGCTGCAGCTGTGCCTGCGACGCCATCTGCTGGGCGTAGATCGCCGTCTGGATGCCGTGGAACAGCCCTTCGAGCCACCCGACGAGCTGCGCTTGAGCGATGCGGAGCTCGTCCTCGGACGGTGTCGCCTCGTCGAACGGCAGGCTCAGCCGCTCGAGCTCCTCGACGAGCTCGGGAGCGAGGCCGTCCTCGAGCTCCTTGATGGAGGTCTGGTGGATGTCACGGAGCCTGGCGCGGCTGGCCGCGTCGAGCGGGGCGGACTTCACCTCTTCGAGGAGCTGCCGGATCATGCTTCCGATCCGCATCACCTTCGCCGGCTGCTCGACGAGCTCGGTGACCGAACGGACCTCCTCCGCGGGGTCGCTCTCGGGCTCGGTGGTGGGCTGCCCGTCGGGCCCGATCACCGGGTGCTGGTCACTGCTGGAGTGGTCGAACGATTCACCTGGCATACGGCCCACTCTAGTCAGCCGGGGGCGTCTGTCAGTCCTGGCGCAGGGAGAGCGTGAACGCGAGCGTGTGCTGCTCGCCCGGGCGCAGGACGACCAGGTCGGTCCCTGACCGGAAGGCGTTGGCCGGGCACGAGCACGGCTCGACGGCGACCGAACGGCGGTCCGACGGCGTGTAGACCTGCACCCAACGGACGCCCGCACCCAGCCCCACGGCGATGCGGCCGACCTCCACCACCGGCGCCCGCAGGTCCCCGTACGGGGTGTCGAGCACCGTGTCACCCAGCGGCCGCCCCTCGCGGAAGTCGTACGGTGTGCCGGACACGGCGGCCGTCCCGGTCGGGAGGTGCCGGTCCTGCGACGTCTCGACGTAACGCGCAGCGTCGAGGGTCAGCGCGGTCTCGGCGACCGGGTCCGCCACGAGGTACGGGTGGAACCCGCTGCCGTACGGGGCGTCGACGTCACCGGTGTTCGTGGCGACGAGCGCCGCGGCGAGGCCGGCGTCGGAGAGCACATAGGTGAGATCGAGGCGGACGGAGAAGGGGTATCCGGCGATGCGTGGCACCTCGACCTGCAACCTGGTCGCGGCCGCCGCCGCCTGCACCACCTCCCAGTCGACGTCGTAGACCAGCCCGTGCAGGGCCGTACCGCCCTCCGGCTCGTTCAGCGGGACCTCGTACGTCCGTCCGCCGAAGGTGTAGGTGCCGTCTTCGAGGCGGTTCGGCCAGGGCGCGAGCACAGCACCCCGGTACGCGGGGTGGCCTCCCTCGCCGTCCTGCGGCACGACCACGTCGTTGCCGTCGAGGACCAGCGTCGCCAGCCCCCCACCGTGCGGGTCGACCGTCGCGGACCACGGTCCGTGCCGGAGCGCGATCACAGGGTGAGCACGACCTTGCCGACGTTGCTGGACTCGTCGAGGACCCGGTGGGCCTCTCGGACGTCCTCCAGCGGGAACGTCGCGTGGATCACCGGGTTGAGCGTCTGGTCGGCGAAGAGGGGCCACGTGCTCGACACCAGGTCGCTGACGATCTCGCCCTTCTGCGCCCGCGGGCGCCCGCGCAGGCCGAACGCGGCCACGGAGCCCCGCTTGGCGAGGAGGGCGCCGAGGTTCAGCTCCGCCTTGACGCCGCCCTGGAGGCCGATCACGACGAGCCTTCCGTCGTGGGCGAGCGCGGCGACGTTGCGCTGGAGGTACGCCGCGCCCATGTTGTCGAGGATGACGTCGGCACCGCGACCCTCCGTGGCGGCACGAAGCCCTTCGACGAAGTCGATCTCGCGGTAGTTCATCGCGACGTCGGCACCGAGCTCGCGGCACGCCTCGAGCTTGGCCTCGGACCCTGCCGTGACGGCGACCCACGCCCCGAAGGCCTTCGCCATCTGGATCGCCATCGTGCCGATCCCCGACCCGCCGCCGTGGACGAGCAGCCGCTCGCCGGGCTGGAGGTCTGCCGACATGAAGACGTTCGACCAGACCGTCGCCGCGACCTCCATCAGCCCACCGGCCGTCACCGGGTCCATCCCCTCGGGGAGCGGCGCGACCTGCTCCTGAGGAACGGCGACCTTCTCGGCGTACCCACCACCGGCCAGCAGCCCGACGACCGGGTCCCCGACCTTCCAGGCGGTGACGCCCGGACCGACGGAGGCGATCACGCCCGAGCACTCCAGGCCCAGGACGTCGCTCGCCCCGGGGGGTGGCGAGTAGTGGCCCTGACGTTGGAGCACGTCGGCGCGGTTGACCCCGGCGGCCACCACGCCGATCACGACCTCACCGTCTCCGGCGACCGGATCCGGGAGATCGACCACGTCCAACGCCTCGGGTCCTCCGGGCTCTTTCACGACCACGGCACGCATGGCTCACACCGTACCGTCGGCTCAGGCGGTCCACTCCTGGGCCAGGACGGTGACGCGGTCGAGCGCCTGGTCGAGGTCCTCGGCGGTGCCGCCTGCCTGTGCGGCGGCGAAGCCGACCAGGAAGGCCGTCAACGGAGCCGCCGGTCTCTCGACCGCGTGCGCGACGTCTCGCGCCGTGTCGAGGATGGCGTGAAGGTCGTAGTCGGGCTCGATGCCGAGCGCCGCGCAGACGACGTCGCCCCAGTCGGCGAGCGAGCGCTCGGGTCCGGTCGAAGTGCTCATGTGTCCGACGGTAGGTCTTCTGGGCGGTCCACGTCATGACTCTCGCGCCCACGGGCTGCCACCTGCCGGGCGTGGAGCGGCTCCAGGAGCCTCCGCAGCGCGACCCCGTCCCAGTCCGGCGAGCGTGCCGCGGCACCGTCGAGCGCCGCGCGATGCCACACGCTGCAGAGGTACTGGGCGCGTCCGTCACCGTCCACGAGCAGCGCACCGTCACGCGCCGGGGACTCGGCGAGCGCTGCGGCCAGCCGGTCGACCGTCTCGCGCGTGACGTACGGGAGGTCCGCCGCGAGCAGAGCCACGTACGGGGTGTCGCCCGCGCCAAGACCTGCGACGACGGCGGCCGCGGGACCGCCGCCGGGAGGGTCCTCCCGGATCCACGTCACCGGTCGTACGGTCGGGCGACGCGGACCGACGGCGCACACCTGCTGCCCGCCGGACGCCGCGGCGAGCACCCGGTCCAGCAGCGCCTGACCCTCGACACGGGCGACGAGCTTGTCCGCGCCGAACCGGCGCGATGCCCCTCCTGCCAGGACGAGCACGTCGTACGGCGGCACCGTGGGCTGCACGGTCGGTGAGACGGCCACGCCCTCACCCTGCCGCAGCCTGGAGTGCCCTGCAAAGATGGAGATATGCAGGTCGCCCTCGTCCAGCTGAGCGCGACGACCGACCCCGACAAGAACCGGGCGCTGGTCGACGACGTCCTCGGCACGCTGGGTCCGCACGACGGACTCGACCTCGTCGTCCTCCCGGAGGCGACGATGCGCGACTTCGGTACCCCTGACGACGACCTCCGGAGCACCGCCCAGGCGCTCGACGGCCCCTTCGCCGCGCAGTTGGCCGACCACGCCGTACGCCTCGGCGCACACGTCGTGGCCGGGGGGTTCGAGCGCCGGTCCGACGCGTCGGGGGCGCCTGACCTGCCGTACAACGTGCTGCTCGCGTTCGCGCCCGACGGCACGCTCGCGACCGCGTACCGCAAGATCCACCTGTACGACTCCTTCGGCTACGCCGAGTCCGAGCGGCTCGCGGCCGGCGAGATCGCCCCGGCCGTCGTCGACGTCGCAGGGCGCCGCGTCGGCCTGATGACCTGCTACGACCTCCGGTTCCCCGAGATGGCGCGGATGCTCGTCGACGCGGGCGCCGACGTCCTGTGCGTCCCGGCGGCCTGGGTGCGAGGGCCGCTCAAGGAGGACCACTGGACGACGCTGCTGCGCGCGCGGGCCATCGAGAACACCGTCGACGTCGTCGCCGCGGACCAGTGCGGGGCGTACGTCGGACACAGCATGGTCGTCGACCCGCTCGGCGTGGTGGTGGCCTCAGCAGGCGAGGAGCCCACGATCGTCCGAGCATCGCTGTCTGCGGAGCGCCTCGACCGCGCCCGTACGACCAACCCTTCCCTGGCCAACCGCCGCATCGGTCTCTCGCCGGGGGCGGTCGCGCCGTGACCGAGACCTCCGGAGGACGCCGCGCCGCGCCGCGCCGGCGCACCAGCGACACCCTGAGCTACATCCCGCCTGTCCGCGAGCCGCGCTTCAGCATGAAGGCGCTGCGAGCCGCAGGCGTCAGCGGGCTGTTCCTCGCCTGGCTCGCAGGCTTCGCCGTCGCGACCACGTCCGTGGTGGCGGTCGGGTTCCCTGATCGCTACGCCCGTTACGGCGCCGCAGTGCTCGCCGTGGTGTTCACCGCCGGTGTCGCGCGCCGCAGCGGCGGACGCAGCACGCTGTGGTCGGTCCTGGTCGCGCTGCTCAGCGCCATCGCGCTCCTGACCGAGTGGGCCTGGGCGATGGCGGGGGCCTCGGTGGTCACCGCGACCTTCGGCGCCGTGCTGGCCGTGCTGATCACGCGGCCGGCCTCGAGACTGTCCAGCGTCGTGCGTGAGTACGCCATCGCGCTCCTGATGGCGACCAGCGCGGCCGTCGCCGTCGCCGCCTGGAACGCGCCCGTCGTCCACCAGCGCTACTACATCCTCGTCCTCGTGGCGGCCCTCGCCACGATCTTCGGCATCGTGTGGGGGCTTGGCGCGGGCCTCCACGGCCTCGGCAGGCGTGGCGTCACGCTGATCGTGGGCGGCGCTGCGGTGCTTGCCGTCCTGCTGGTCTACAGCACGTTCGTCCGTACGTACGGCTCGCCCGAGCTGGTCAACGCCATCGACGAGACGGTCGTGTGGCTGCGCGACACCATCGGCGGGGTGCCGCGGCCCACCGAGGTCCTGATCGGATTCCCTGCCCTGGTCTGGGGCATCAGCACCCGGTCCAACCGGCGGCAGGGCTGGTGGATGTGCGCCTTCGGCGTGGTCGGGACCAGCGTGATGGCGACCGGCCTCGCGTCCCCCAACGCCGACGTCACGTACGTGGCGCTGTCGACGCTCTACTCGGCGGTCCTCGGCCTCGGGCTGGGACTGCTCGTCCGCAAGCTCGACCCCGGCACCACCTCGCGCTCCGGGCGCCGTGCCGCGCGCCGCGAGGACGGCGACACGTACGTGCGTGCCGAGCCGCCGCGGTTCGCGGCCCTCAAGTAGGCCCGTCCCCCGTCCGCACCGCTCACCGGGTGCCTGCGACAATCGAGACCGGTGCGCCGTGCACGCGCGACGCCCGGGAGGGGTGCCGGAGTGGCCGATCGGAACCGCCTTGAAAGCGGTCGCTGGCAGAAGTGTCAGCCGCGGGTTCGAATCCCGCCCCCTCTGCTCCATGACCCACGGACAGGTGACTGACGCCATGCAACCCACGACGTACCGCCTCACGCTCGTCCTCGCGCTGAGGCTGTTCGGCATCCGCATGATGGTGGCCGCCGTCGGGGCCGTCGTTGCGGCGGTGCTGCTGACGATCGGGGGGTCCGCCGTGATCTGGGGGATCGTCGTGAGCGTCCTCGTGGCGCTCCTGGTGGTGGCGTCGCTGGTCGCGCTGCGGTGGCCGCCGCGCCTGATCACCCTGACCGAGGTGGGCTACCGGGTCCACCGCGTCCGCGGAGCCGGCGTCCGTGCCGGTGCCTGGGCCCAGGTGGAGCGTGTCGACGACAAGCCCAACCCCGAGGGCGGGACCGACCTCGTGATCGGCCTCGAGCACGGCCGTACGACGCGCCTGCCCATGCTGCTCTTCGGGCTTCGAGGGCTGGAGCTCCAGCGGGAGATCCGCGAGCGGCTCAACGCGGCACACGGCTACCGCCCTCTCCCGCCCGCCGTCTGAACGAGCCCCGACTGGTTCGGGTCCGGTGGGACCTTGTAGCCTTGAGCGGCACGCCTGGAGGTGTCGCATAGTGGCCTAGTGCGCCCGCCTGCTAAGCGGGTTGAGGTTGAAACCTCTCGCGGGTTCAAATCCCGCCACCTCCGCCAGACAAAGAGGGCCCCGTTCGGTTTGTCACTGACCGGGGCCCTTGTCGTGTCGCGGACACGCACCCGCCTCCGGTTAGTGTTGCGAGTCGGAGGAGGCGCATGACCAGTTCCGAATCCGGCTCGCAGAGCCGGCGACGTGCTGAGCGCGTCGATGCCGTCGCCAACCGCGAGCGGATCCTTGCCGCGGCGGAGACGTACTTCGCCCAGCACGGCATCGACGCTCCACTGCGCGGGGTCGCGGAGCGGGCCGCGGTCGGGAGCGGCACGCTCTACCGCCACTTCCCGACCCACGCGGACCTCGTTCGCGGCCTGTACGACCGCTTCGTGGCACGGCTGGACGTGGTCGCCGACCGGTGCGCGCAGGCTCCGACGGGATGGGAGGCCGTCCTCACCTTCATCGACGGTGCAGCAGAGGTCATGATGGGCGCGCCCGTGATGTCGGCGGTCATGCGCCGCCAGGCGGAGAACGACCCCGGCTACCGGCCCGGACGGCGCTGGGAGGAGCCGCTGCGGCAGTCCGTCGCCGCAGCGATCGCCGAGGAGCAACTGCGGCCGGACGTCCGGCCGACCGACGTCGCGCTCGTCCCGTACCTGCTCGGCAGCCTCGCGTCCTTCCCCGAACCGATGCGCACGATGGCGTTCACGCGCCTGCGCAGCGTGGTCGTCGACGGCCTCCGCCGCACGGGCGCGGGGCGCGCACCCCTGGGGGAGGTCGGTCTCCACGTCGACGAGCTCCACGCCATGGTGCACGACCGACCGCCTGAGCGGTTCTGAAAATTCACCACCGCGCTGCTAAACGGACACTATCGTCCGCTTAGCAGGAGGACTCCCTCTTGCCTCGGCGGAGGGACCCCACATGCGACCGATCTCGCGAACCTTGACCCGACCACTCGTCGCCGCCGTCTCAGCAGCGTTGGGCGCAGGGCTGCTCGTCGCGCAACCCGCCGCCGCGGACGAGACGGTCATCTTGCGGTCGCCGGAGTCGTTGGTGGAGGGCGTCGGACAGATCACGGTGACGTTGAACGACTCGGGCATCACGGTCAACAATCCCGGCACGGCGACGACACTCCCCGAGCAGTGTCTCCCCGTCGGAGACCTCACCTCCGGGGCGCTGACCCTCGGCAGCACGCTGTGTCTGGGCGCCTCTCACGACCAGGTGATCGGAGGCTCGGCGTCGGACGACGGCAAGATCGTCCTCCACGACGCCGACACCCTCAAGCGTCTGGGCGCCTACGACTGGATCGTGGAGGAGGCCGTGATCGCGCTCTCGTCCACCCACGACGTGCCCGACCGCTCGATGATCCGCTCGTTCGCGCGCCCGGAGATCCGTGCCTACGTCCACATGCGCCTCCTCGACATCCTCGACCGCGCGCTCTACGGCGTGACCCTGACTCCCCAGGAGCAGCGGACGTACGACGCGCTCCTGCAGGCGCTCAACACGCGGGAGACGAGCCACGCCAAGCAGACCCTCGCCGAGTACGAGCTCTGGGAGGCCGACCCCTGCCGCTACTTTCCGCCGGCACCTCCCTCGCCTGCCCTCAAGTCCGTCCCGAATCCCGTCCGCACGCTGCCGCGCTGCCAGCAGGGCAGCCGGCTCGTCACGGCCTTCCAGATCCTCAACGACGTACCGCCGGTGGAGACGTTCGAGGCGTGGGCGCGCTACCGCAACCCCACGCCGACGATGACGGTGGCCGCCGACCCGAGATTCAAGGCGATGAGCGTGGGGACCTCGTCGGCGTACGCGATGCTCGCCGGCGTCGGCATCGCCGTCGCGGCCGGCGCGGTCGCGGGCGTCGTGGCGACCGCGGTCCCTGGGGTCGCCGCCGCGACGATCGCCGTCACCGGCGTCGCCGCCCACGCGGTCGCCCACGCGAGCATCAGCACCACAGCGGCGACGGCGATCGGTGCGAGCACCGCGGCGGGCGTGGTCGGGATCATCCTCGCCGGCGCCGTCCTGACCGGCGTCTCCATCTGGATGGTCGTCGACGAGCAGAACCGCATCCGTACGATCAAGCGGCGCGCCGCGAACGCCGGGTCGAGCGACGACCCCCTCGGCATCGCTGCAGAAAAGCCGAAGTACGCGGACCTGGACTACAAGACGCGCGAGGTGCCGGCGGACGGATCGACTCCGACGCATCGGTCGGCGGAGTTCAGCAGTCTCCTCCAGACGATGCTCGCCGACTCGATGCTCTTCACCGACGGCGGCAAGATCTTCATCAAGGACCCGGTCGACGGGTACGACGCCGCCAGCACGGCGGCCGACAAGAAGTTCCGGGTGGGCGGTGTCCTTCGGGACTCGGTCGCGCTGTACAGCGAGGAGACCGACGTCGCGGGCCAGAAGCTCTCGGGGCACCGCGTCCACTTCAGCCGCGGCTGGCTGATGGACGACCCGTACGTGACCGGGCGCGGCTACCAGGGTCCGACACCGACGCTGTCCGTGCGCTACCTGGACCATGCCGGCAAGAACATGCAGATGTCGGTCGTCGCCCACGCCGACGACGACGGTGTCCTCCAGCGCAAGTTCCTGCTGACCGACGGCACCCGCTCGGAGGTGAGCGACACCTGGGAGTACCTCTCCGACGGCCGCCAGCCCCGTACGGCGGCACTCGTCAGTCAGACGCCGCTGCTCCCGGACCTGACCGTGCTGCCGTCGGTGACCGGCGACATGCTTCCTGGCCGGACCCATACCTTCCAGGCGAACCGCTCGCGTCCGAGCGAGGCGATGCCGGGGCGCTACAGCTGGCGGATCGAGCGCTTCGACGCCGACGGTGAGGTGGCGCAGACCTGGACACGCACGGAGGCAGAGAACCTCTCGGGCTTCCAGCAGCGCTTCGACGCGGTCGGCGCGTACCGGGCCACCGCCGGGTTCCGCGGCAACGACGGCACGGCGTACGACGTCACGGGCTCGGTCGACTTCACGATCGCTGCCCCCGAGCCGGAGATCATGACCGCCTCGCTCAAGGACGACCGCACGCTCGACGGCAAGCTGCTGCTCGACCTGCGCCTGACCGAGGACGTCCCGAACGACACGTTCGACGTCGAGGTCGAGTGGGCCGACGACCTGTCGGGCAAGCCCTTGGTCAAGAGCTACACCGTCGTCTGCCGGCGGTTGAACGCCACCGCCTGCGAGACGGACCCGCTCAACGCGGGACCGCCGACGGCGCCGACGAACGCCAACTGGTCGGAGTCGCCGTCCTTCCGGATCCCCGACGACTACGACTTCCTCCCGCAGGTGACCGTCAGAATCACGAACTCGCACGGCCGGGAGGTGACCCGGGTCTTCCCGGTCCTCGGTGACCACCGCCCACGCTTCGTCGACCCCGCGCCGTACGTGCAGATCCCGGTCGGCACGTTCACCCGTACGCGGGTCGTCGAGGTGACCCCGGCGACGACGTACCCGGACCAGCGCCTGACGATCCGCCCATACGTCGAGGCGATCACGAAGCAGCTGCCGCCCGGGCTCCAGATGCAGCTCGTCCAGGACGAGGGCCGCACGTTCCTCGAGGTCTTCGGCCAGCCCGAGAGCGCAGACCTCGGGCTGTACACGCTGGCGGTGCCCGTCGAGCAGGAGCCGGAGGGCGCGGGGGTCCGAGCGACGCCGGCGCGCGTGACGCTCGACCTCCGCACGAGCGTCACGCCCGGCTACCGCGCGTACCTCACCAACGTGGAGTGGGGCGTCCACTTCCATCGCTCGACCTGGCCGAACCACTACGTCGACGTGGCGTTCCAGGGCACAGAGTGGGGCGAGCGACCGCCCGCGACGGCAGACCTGAAGGTCATGTGCGAGCTGCGCCGCGACGGCCAGGTGCTGTTCAGCAAGGAGTGCGCGGCGGGCAAGGCCTTCCCCTGGCCGAAGGAGCGCAGGTTCGGCACGTACGACGCGAAGGTGTGGGCCGTCGGTCCGCGTGCGACCGGTGCCCCGTACGAGGCGAAGGTGCGTGCCAACTTCATCGAGCCCGAGATCACGCGGGTCGGCCCCGCGTCGCCCACCGCGCTGACGGAGCGCCTGCGGCTGCGCTTCTACGACCCGACCGCCGACAGCATCGGCGCGTGGATCGCGGCGCCGTACTCCGCGCACGGCTACAAGGTCACCTGCCGTGTCGACGGGGCGGGCGCGTTCCGCCCGTGCTTCGACGGGGGAACCTTCGACGTGCCGCACACGCCGGGCGACCGGAAGGTCGAGGTACGGATCAGCGACCCCGACGGGGCCGTCCTCGCCGACACATTCACGTGGCGCGTCACGCCGGCCGCGGCGCGGTTCTCGGTCAGCGCCCCCTCGGGACCGCGCCTGACCGGTCGTACGGTGCCAGTGACCGCGAGGGGTCTCCTGCCGGCCGAGCCGTACCAGGTCCGGATCGGCGGCGTGCTGGCCGCCGCCGGCATGGCCGATGCCCGAGGACGGGTCGCGCGGTCCGTCGTCGTCCCCGGCAGCGTCGCCGAAGGCTCGCGCGCGCTGACGGTCACCGGTGCGCACGCCCGACGGACCGGCGGACGCTCCGTCACCGTCGTCAGGGCCAAGAGGCTCCGGGTCATGGTCGGGTCGAAGAAGATCCGCCGTGGCGCCACCCAGGTCGTCCGCATCAAGGGCCTGGTGAAGGGCGAGAAGGTCGTCGTCCGCTACCGAGGCAAGGTCGTCTCGCCGAGGTCGCTGCGCGCGAACGCCCGCGGTTCCGTCGTCGTCCGCTTCACGGTCCGGTCGGGTAAGGGTCGCGAGGTCGTGAAGGTCCGCGGCGCGTTCGCCGTACGCAAGGGGTCGATCGGGTTCACAGTGCGCTGAGCGGGGCCCGGAAAGGACCTACCGCCTCGTCGACCACGGCGCCGTCGTGCAGCGTCAGCACCCGGTCGGCCCGCTCGACCAGCAACGGGTCGTGCGTCGCGACGACCGCGGCGATCTGCCGGCGATGGACGATGTCGACCACCAGGTCCATGACCGCCGCCGCGGTCTGGCTGTCGAGCTGCCCGGTGGGCTCGTCGGCGATCAGGAGCGCAGGCTCGACCACCAGCGCCCGCGCGATCGCGACCCTCTGCTGCTGACCGCCCGAGAGCTCGTCGGGCCGCTGACCGGCGTGGACGTCCAGCCCGACCGCTGCGAGCGCCTCCGCGACGCGGGCGCTCCGCTCCTCGGCGGCGACCCGTTGGATCCGCAGCGGAACCTCGACGTTCTCCGACGCGGTCAGCACCGGCAGGAGGCCGAACGACTGGAACACGAACCCGACGCGCTCGCGGCGGAGCGCGAGCAGCTGCTCCTCCGACGCCGTCGAGGTGTCCACGCCGGCGAGCACGACGCGGCCCGTCGACGGCCGGTCCAGGCCGGCGATCAGGTTGAGCAGGGTCGTCTTGCCGGACCCCGACGGGCCGCGGACCACCACGAGCTCGCCGGCATGTGCCGTGAGCGTCACGTCCGCACAGGCGCGGACCTCCCCGGCGGGCGTACGGAAGACCCGGCCGACCGCCTCCGCGCGGACCGCCGTTGCGTGCATGCTCATCGCGCCTCCGTCGTGTCGCGGTCGTCGTCGCTCGGCCACACCCCGACGTGGTCGCTCTCCAGCGCGAGCCGTACGCGGTCGCGCAGCTCGAGGGCGCGGGTGAACTCGTCAGGCAGCTGAAGGCGCCCGACCCGGTCGAGCACCGCGTACTCCTCGGCGACCACCGTGTCGGCCCCGTGCTCGTCGACCGCAGCCCTGCGCAAGACCTCGGTCGACGTACGCCCGTCGCGGATCTGGACGGTACGGCTGACGTGGTCGCTCACCGTCGCGTCGTGGGTGACGACGAGGACGGTCGTGCCGCGCTCGCGGTTGACGTGGTTCATGGCGGCCAGCACCTCGGCGCTCGCTGCTTCGTCCAGCTCACCGGTCGGCTCGTCGGCGAGCAGGACACGCGGGGAGTTCGCCATCGCGACGGCGATCGCCACCCTCTGCTGCTGCCCGCCGGACAGCTCGCGGGGGCGTCGGTCACGGCAGTCGCCGACATCGAGGAGGTCGAGCAGCTCGTCCACGACCGCCCTTCGACGACGCCCGGCCCGGCGTCCGACGCCGGCGATGAGCGCGACGTTCTCGGCGGCCGTCAGGTACGGGAGCAGGTTGCGGGCGGTCTGCTGCCAGACGAACCCGACGCTGTGCCGCCTGAACTCCACGCGTTCGCGCCCTCCCATCGTCACCAGGTCGTGACCGGCGACGACGGCACTTCCGGCAGTGGGGACGTCGAGGCCGGACAGGATGCCCAGGAGCGTCGACTTGCCGGACCCGGACGCGCCCACCACCGCCACAACGCCGCCCGAGTCGACCTGGAGGCTCAAGCCCTGCAGGGCCTGGACCTCGATGCCTCGGGTGCTGAAGACACGGACCAGGTCGGAGCAGACGATCGCACCATCGGGGTCGGGTTGGTTCACGTCACTCACTCCTCCATCGTCCTGAGCACTGTCGTGAGGTCCCGCCGACCGGCAGCGCCCGCGGCGACCAGGGCACCGGCGGCGGACATGGCAGCGAGGCCTGCCGCGACGGCGACCAACCCCGCGAGCGGAAGGACCGTTGTGGGCTGCCCTTCGCCCCCCGTGAAGGGCCTGAGGTCGACCTCGCCGAGGACGGCGTACGGGAGCACGACACCGACGACAACGCCGAGCACGCCCGCGGTGACGACCACCAGGGCGACCTCCCAGAGCGGCAGGCGGCGTACCAGCCGCGCGGGGAGGCCGAGCGCCCGGACGACCGCGAGGTCGCGTGCTCGCGCGGGAGCACCTCCGACAAGCGTCAGGACGACGGTGACCGCCACGAGGACGGCGGCGGCCACGGCGGCGACCCACGCGACGGCGTTGACGCCACCGACCGCAGGGTCGGCGGAGAGCGCGGCGGCCTCACGGGCCGGAGTCGTCACGGTCGCTCCCGGGAACAACGCCTCGGCATCCTCGACGAGGCCCTCGCTCGCGTCACCATCCGCGGCGACCAGGACGCTGACCGGCGGGTCGTACGAGGGCCGTTCGTCGCCGAGCGTCTCGCGGTCCATGAGGACCCACACCCGCTTCGGGACGCCGGCGAGGACATCGCGAGCGACGGCGACGACCCGTGCCTCGACGCCGTCGACCTCGATCTCGCGCGCGTTGCCCATCTGGGTGGCGGCCGTCTCCGACACGACCACCGGGATCCTGCCGTCGGTGCCGGCCCCCGCGGCCAGCGCAGCGACCCCGGGCACCGCGCCGACAGCGCCGCCCTGCACGTCTCGCAGCGCCGTCGCGTCGGTGAGGAGCCGGGAGGCGTAGGCCGACGAGCCCCCCTCGACCCGGACGTCGGAGCCGTCCGACAGCGTCGTGAGGGCCCGCACGTCGCGGTGGTCCGCGAGCGACGCGATCGCCTGGCCGTCAAGGGCGTCGCCCGACACCCTCAGGTCGGCGCCAGCGACCGCCCACGCGGTGTCGTGCCGTCCTTGGTCCAGCGTCGCCACCGCGGCCCCCGCGGCCACGGCCATCCCGGTGGCCGCGACCAGGGCGACCACGGCGGCCGCCGACGTCGCCCCGTCACGGGTGCGCGACGCGGCGACGAGGCCGACGAGCCCCGTACGACGTCGCTGCCACGACGCCGTCCACGCGGCGACGAGCGGCAGCAGGCGCCGCGCTCCCAGGGCGCCGCTCAGGCACACGAGCACGGGCGCGGCGAGGAAGAGGGGATCGATCCCCGACCCGGGGGTTCCCGCACCTCCCTGCGCAACGGCCACGACCGACACCACCGTCGCACCGACGACGACGAGCTCGAGCGCGAGGCGGGGCACGCGCGGTCGCCGCTGATCGGCGCCGGAGAAGGCGGCGACCACCATCGCGACCACGGGGAGGGCGGCACACAGCGCGCCCGGCCACCACGGGACGCCGTCCGACCCGGGCGCGAGCCCTGCGGCCGCGACCGCACCCAGAGCGGCCGCAGGGATCCCGACGAGCGCCCCGACCGCAGACGCGGCCAGCGCGACCTGCCCCTCGGACGCCCCTCGAGCTCGGGTGTGGACGAGGAGGGCGTCGCTGCGTGCCCGGACGAGTCTGACCGCCAGGACGAGGACGCAGAGCGCAGCCACGACAGGGCCCACCGCCAGCAACGTCGTCAGAGCAACCAGCGACTGGGCCGACACCTGGGTCGCCCGGAGCACACCGCTCGTCCCCGTCGAGAACGTGGCGGAGACCGCCTCCACCCCGAGCGACATGTCACCCACGGTCACCCGCCCGGCGTCGATCAACGGCACGGGCGTACGGGTGAAGGCGGACAGCTGGTCCACGAGCGCCGGTGCCTGCGCCGACGTCGCCTGCGCGGGGTCGAAGGGGAACCACAGCCTCGTACGGGCACCCGGGCCGAGCTGGTCGAGGCCGAGTGCGTCGGTGCCGTCTGCGGACACCCATGCCGTCGCCGTGACCGTCCGGCCCTGTCCGTCGTCGCGGACGACCGGGACGACGGCAGCCGACGTCTGGCGCCAGAACGGCCCGTCCGGGTCGAGCGGTGCGTAGATCCCGCTGAGGCGGTAGCGGCGCTCGGGCAGGTCGGACCCGCTCAGCGTCCGCGCCTCGCCGACCGGCCACCGCATCTCGTCGGCCGCCTTGCGCGAGAGCACGAGGTCGGCGGTGGCCTCGGAGCTCCCCGGAGGCGCAGGAAGGTCGCCCTCGATCATCGCGACGTGCTCGTCGAGGTCGGGCGCGACGCTGGTGTTCACGTACGAGGTCGGGAGTAGTACGCGCGGGTCGTCTGCGAACGCCTCACGTGTGTTGCTGGTGACGGTGAAGTACCCCCGGGCCGTCATGGGACGCAGCAGCGGACCCATGCCCTCACGGGCGGTGGAGAGTCTGGTCTGCAGTCCTGCCCAGTCGCCGTCCATGAGCTCTGGTGAAGGGGTCATCTGCACTTCGGAGACGAGGTCCCTGGCACGGGGCACCATCTGGTCGAGCTCGTGCCGCTGTGCGTCGGTGAGCAGCGTCGACAGCGCAGCCGGGGCGATCGTGCCGGCGAACGCCAGGACCGCTACCAGCCCCGCGACCAGGGCGAGGACGTCCCGCATCGAGACCGCGCACCGCAGCAGGAGCACGGGACCGCTCAGACGCCTGCTCATGCGGCCTCCTCGCGCAGCGCCTCGAGGTCGGCGGAGCGCAGGACCCGCGCGGAGGCGAGACCGAGCAGAACCACCACCGCCGCGACCCCGACCGAGGCCCAGCCGAGGACCGCACCGTCGACGGCGAGGGTGAAGCCGACGTCCGGAGACCCGCCGGCGAGGAGGGCGTGCCCGAGAGAGGGGAGGACCGTCATGGCCACGACGCCCGCCCCCACCACGCCGGCCGCTGCACCGAGCACGACGGCGAGGGCGACCTCGCCGAGCAGCGCACGCAGGCGTTCCGAGGAGGTGGCGCCCAACGCCTGCAGCACCGCTGCTTCTCGGCGGCCCCGACGCGCACCGCCGACGACGACGGCCGCCAGCCCGCACCCTCCGACGACGACCGCGGTGAGGACCACCCAGACCCAGGGCCCGGCCGAGCCCACGGTGCCGTCATCTGTCGCCTGGGCGGTCGTCACCGCGTAGGGCCGCTCCACCACGGTCGTCACCGCCTCCGCGGACCTCGGGGGATCGCGGGACTCCAGCAGCAGCGTGTTCACGGCGAGGGGCACCTCACGATCGGAGAGCCGGTCCTCCACGATCCGGAGGTCGGCGACCATCCCGCTGTCGCCGGGCAGGCCGGGCAGGTGGTCGGCGACCCGGCTGACCACACCCTGGAACCGCGCCGCCGCGACCTGGACGAGGACCTCGACCTCGTCGCCGGGACGGAGGTCGATGAGGTCGGCGAGGCGGGTGGTCACCGCGACCGGCACCGGTCCTGCGGGAACAGGGTCGTTGGCGTCCTCGCCGTCCGGACCGAGCGGCGCCGCGACGGCCAGGAGGGTCGTCGTCACGTCTGCGACCCCGACGTCCGTGCTCACGGCCGGCTGGACGGACGTGACACCCGGCAGGTCCGCGTACGGCGTGAGGTCCACCGCTGGGCTCTGCCCGTCGACGAGCGGCGCGACGTCGAACGTCACCCTGACGTCGGCACCGACGGCGGCCTCGTGCGTCCGGGCGACGAGGTCGCTCGTGGAGGCGGAACCCGCCGCGGCGGTGAGGACGCAACCGACGACAAGGGTCACGAGCATGGTCGCCGCCGCCTGCGCCCGAGCCCGGCGAGCAGCCAGCCGCAGGCTGAGCACGCCCGCGAGGCGGGTGCTGGTCCGTGCCGCGAGGCGCGCGGAGGAGCCGAGGAGCGGTCGCGCGAGGGCGACGAAGACCAGACCCGCGGCCACCAGGACCAGCGCGGGAGCGAGGACGCCGACGAGGTCCGTGGTCACCCGGCCGGCGCCGTCGACGACGACGATGTCGGACGCCCAGGACACGCGCAGCGCGGAGAGGACGGCCGCAGCGACGAGGACGACGCCGACGACCGTCACCGGCGCCGCGTCCGCACGGGAGGTCCCGGGCTGCTGGTGCCCCGACGCGGACGACCCCGACGTGGGCCATGCGCGCATCGCCGCGACCACCGTGACGAGCGCGGCGGACGCGGCGATCGCGGTCCAGCCAGGTGCCCCGATCAGCGCGGCCGCGCCGACCACCCCGAGCAGGACCCCAGCGGCACCGGCGGCGAGCGCGTCGGCGCCGTACCAGAGGAGGAGCTGCGGCCGGGAACCTCCGCGCGCACGCAGCACCGCCGTCTCCCGGCCACGGGCGCGCCGCAGCGCCCCTGCGACGAACCATGTCGCCACCGCGTTCAGGACCGCGACGAGCACCAGGCACACCGTGCGGGTCGCCGCGACGGACGCGTCGGCGCGAGCCACGTCCTCGACCCGGCGCCCGAGTGCGCCGGCGACGTCGACGGCGCCCTCGTTCGCGTCCATGACCAGCGCCGGAACCTCGGTCGCCCAGTCCGCGAGCTCGGCGCGCCCGGCGCCCGACGGTGTCGTGAGCACCCATGACGAGGTGCTGGACTCGGGCAGTGCGGCAAGCGTCCGGGCGGTGACGACGACGGGCCCGACAGCACCCGCGTCGGAGCCGGACCCGACCGCCGGGTCACCGAACCACCGTGGGTCGCCAGGCTGGTCGGCCGTCCAGGTCCCGACCACACTCACCGTCGTCGTCCCGAGGGTGAGCCGGTCACCGGGTGTCACCCCGAGCCGCCGCGCGGCCGCCTCGGGCACGGTGGCCTCGCCGTCGCCGTCGCCCCACCGCCCCGAGGACAGGGTCGCCCGCTCGGGCACCGTGGGATCGGACACGGCGACATAGCGGCGACCACCGTCCCCCAGCACCTCGGTGCGGACGCTCGGGGTGACCACCAGCCCGAGCGCGGTGGCTCGGCGCGCAAGCTCCTCCGACTCCGCGACCTCCTCCGGGAGTCGCGTCGTGGCGGAGATCCGGAGCGCGCCGTCACGGGCCGGCGGGGCCGAGAGGGCACGCGCCACCTCGGAATCGGCGTCCCGCGCAGAGGAGGTCGCGAGGCCGCAGAGCACGAAGGTCGTCGACATGCTGGTGAGTGCGAACGCGGCAAGGAGCCAGACGTGGGCGCGCGCCCGACGCACTGCCAAGGACCACACTGACAACCCGCTCCTTCCGGTCTGGCAGGCAGCCTAGGGCAAGGACCGGTCACGAGGGGCCGATGAAAGCGCCGCCCCTCAGTGCGTGGAGACGCGGAGGTCGCGGTCGATCTGCGACGCGGTCTCGAGCAGCGGTGGCAGCAGGTGCTCCTGCGCCTCGGCGACCGTGCCCTGGGTCGCGCTCATCGAGATGTTGGCAGCGGCGATCACCGTGCCGTGCGCGTCGTGGATCGGCGCGGCGATCGAGCGGAGCCCGACCTCGAGCTCCTGGTCGACGAGCGCCCAGCCCTGCGCGGCGACCTGGTCCAGCACCTCGTCCAGCCGGGCCCGCGAGGTGATCGTCCCCGGCGTCAGCGCGACGAGCTCCGCGGCGTCGAGGACACGGTCGCGCTCGTCGCGGTCCAGCCCTGCGAGCAGGACGCGACCCATCGAGGTGGCGTACGCGGGGAAGCGGGTGCCGACGCTGATCGCCACGGTCATCAGGCGGCGGGTGGGGACACGGGCGACGTACACGATGTCCGTGCCGTCGAGCATCGAGACCGACGACGACTCGTCGACGGTGTCGGTGAGGTGCTTGAGGTGGGGCGTCGCGATGTCGGGGAGCGACGTGCTCGACAGGTAGGCGTACCCCAGCTCGAGCACGCGGGGCCGCAGCCAGAACTCGCGACCATCGGTGTCGGTGTAGCCGAGGCTCACGAGGGTGTGCAGGAACCTGCGTGCCGTCGCCCGGGTCAGACCGGTCTGCTTGGCGACCTCCGACAGCGTCATGCGCGCATGCTCGGCATCGAAGGCGCGGATGACCGCCAGCCCTCGTTGGAGCGACTGGACGGGCGCCACCTGTCGTCCCTCGTCAGCCATCGCCACGCTCGCACCCTATCCGTGGTCCACGACCCCTTGCGGAGCCACTGGGAACAGCCGCACACCGTTGCCCTGTGAGCGGCGTCACGGTATGTTCGGACATTGCACAGACGTTCACTATGCGAACGTCACCGCACGCTATCACGACCCGAGGAGACGGCTCTCATGCTCGACCCCGCGATCTGGACCGACAAGATCTTCCTCGGAGGCGACTGGACCGAGCCGGCCGACGGACAGACGTACCCCGTCGTCGAGCCCGCGACCGGCGAGGAGCTCGGTCGGGTCGGTCGTGCCGGGACGGCCGACGTGCGTCGCGCCGCCGAGCACGCTACCGCTGCCCAGCGCGAGTGGGCCACCCTCCCGGGCAGCGAGCGTGCCGCGGTCCTGCGACGCGCAGGCGACCTGTTCGCGGAGCATGCGGAGGCCATCCAGCAGTGGAACATCCGCGAGGTGGGCGCCGTCCCCGGCATGGCCGGCTTCGCGCTGAACGTCGGCGCCGAGGAGTGCTACGAGGCCGCAGCGCTGCCGTCGCACCCGACCGGCCAGCTCCTCGCCACCACGCAGGAACGCCTGTCTTTCACCCAGCGCGTGCCCGCCGGCGTGGTCGCGGTCGTCTCGCCCTTCAACGTCCCGATCATCCTCGGCATCCGGGCCGTGGCGCCCGCGCTCGCCCTCGGCAACGCCGTCATCCTCAAGCCCGATCCGCGGACGGCGGTGACCGGTGGTGTCGTGCTCGCGCGCCTCTTCGAGGAGGCGGGCCTCCCCGCCGGCGTCCTCCAGATGCTGCCGGGCGGGGCAGAGGTCGGCGAGGCGCTGACGACCGACGACGACGTCGCGGTCATCGCGTTCACCGGCTCGACGGCGGCGGGGCGGAAGGTCGGCGAAGCCGCCGGCCGTCACCTCAAGCGCGCGCACCTCGAGCTCGGCGGCAACTCCGCGCTCGTCGTCCTCGAGGACGCCGACGTCGACGAGGCCGTCAACCTCGCCGCCTGGGGGGCGTTCTTCCACCAGGGTCAGATCTGCATGACGGTGGGACGCCACCTCGTCCACGAGAGCCTGTACGACGAGTTCGTCGCCCGGCTCGCCGAGAAGGCGTCGCACCTTCCCGTCGGCAACCCCGCGACCGACCAGGTCGCCCTCGGCCCGATCATCGACGAGGCGCAGCGGGACAGGATCCACGCGCTCGTCACCCGCAGCGTCGAGGCGGGCGCCCGCCTCGTCACCGGCGGCGAGTACGAGGGCCTCTTCTACCGCCCGACCGTCCTCGCGGACTCGCCGCTCGATGCCCCGGCGTACGCGGAAGAGGTCTTCGGGCCCGTCGCGTCGGTCGTGCGGTTCTCCTCCGTCGACGAGGCGGTCAAGCTCGCCTCGGCCAGCGCGTACGGGCTGTCCCTGGGCATCGTCACCCGCAACGCCGCCGCCGGCCTCGAGGTCGCGGCCAAGATCCCGACGGGGATCGTCCACATCAACGACCAGACCGTCAACGACGAGGCGAACGCACCCTTCGGCGGCGTGAAGGCGTCCGGCACCGGGTCCCGCCACGGCGGCGCCGAGGCCAACATCGAGGCGTTCACGGAGACCCGGTGGGTCACGGTCCGCAACGAGCCCCCTACCTATCCGTTCTGACTCTCGCCATCCGCCGGCCCACCCCCGTACAGCCCAAGGAGAACCATGCGTCGCACAGCCACAGCCGCCCTCGCGGCAGCGGCCCTCACCCTCGTCGCCGCCTGCGGAGGAGGAGACTCCCCGGAGACCGACGCCGAGGGCGGCACGAAGGTGAAGGTCGGCGTCATCCCCATCGTCGACACCGCTCCGATCTGGCTCGGCAAGGAGAAGGGGTTCTTCGAGGACGAGGACATCGACCTCGAGATCACGACGACCACGGGTGGCGCCGCTGCGGTGCCGGGTGTCGTCAGCGGCGACTTCGACTTCGCCTTCGGCAACGTCGTGTCGCTCATGGTCGGCGCGGACCAGGGGCTCCCGCTCGAGTTCGTCACCAACGGCACCTCATCGGCCGGTGAGCGCCCCGACTTCGGCGCCGTGCTGGTGCCCGAGGACTCGCCGATCCAGACGCCCAAGGACCTCGTCGGGAAGACGGTGTCCGTCAACAACCTCAAGAACATCGGCGACACCACCGTCCGTCACGCGATCGAGCAGGACGGCGGCGACCCCACGGACGTGAAGTTCGTCGAGGTCGCGTTCCCCGACGCCCCCGCTGCCCTCGCGAAGAAGCAGGTCGACGCGATCTGGGTCCTCGAGCCCTTCATGTCCGCGGCGCTGGCCGACGGAGCGCGTGTCGTCACGTACAACTACCTCGCGATGTCGCCGAAGCTCGACATCGCCGGCTACTTCACGACGACGCAGTACATCCAGGAGAACAAGGACCTCGTCGAGCGCTTCGCCCGCGCGATGAACAAGTCGCTCGACTACGCCGGCCAGAACGAGCCGGAGGTCCGCGAGATCGTCGGGACGTACACGAAGATCGACGAGCCCACCCGCGCCAAGATGGTGCTGCCGGTCTTCCGCTCGGAGTTCGACGGGCCATCGATGGGGCTCCTCGGCTCCGTCGCGGTGAAGTACGGCACGCTCGAGAAGGAACCCGACCTGGACGCGCTCCTGCCATGACCCCGACGAGCTCCGCACCTCCGTCGACGGGAACGGCCCCGCCCCCGAGCCGTTCCCGTCGACGGGGGACCGCGGTCCCGTCGGGACTGCTCGGAGCCGCCGGCATCGCCGGCTTCCTCGTCACCTGGGAGCTCGTCGTCCGCTCGGGGCTCGTCGAGCCGCAGTACCTGCCCGCGGCGAGCACCGTGCTGGCCGAGCTGGCGTCGATCGCCACGACCGCCGCGTTCTGGGAGGCGGTCGGCTGGACGCTGCGTACCTGGGCGATCGGTCTCGCCGTGTCCGGCGCCGCGGCGATCGTCCTCGGGCTGGTGATCGGCAGCAGCCGCTTCCTGCGCAGGGCCACGCACTCGACCGTCGAGTTCCTCCGGCCGATCCCGTCCGTGGCGCTCATCCCGCTCGCCGTCCTGCTGTACGGCACGTCGATGCAGGCCACCCTGCTGCTCGTCGTGTACGCCGCGTTCTGGCAGGTGCTCATCCAGGTCTTGTACGGGGTCGGCGACGTCGATCCCGTCGCGGACGACACCGCCCGCAGCTACGGCCTCGGCTGGACCGCGAGGGTGCGCTACCTCGTGTGGCCCTCGGCGCTGCCGTACGTGATGACCGGCGTGCGCCTCGGCGCCGCGGTCGCCCTCATCCTCACGATCACCGGCGAGCTCGTGATCGGCGGCGGCGGAGTCGGCACGCAGATCGCCCTCGCCCAGAGCGGAGGCGCGGTGCCGGAGATGTACGCCCTGGTCGTCACGACCGGGTTGATCGGGGTCGCCATCAACCTGCTCGTCCGCGCGGTCGAGAGGCGGGCGTTGCGCTGGCACGTCTCGGTGCGCAGGGAGGCGGTCGCATGACTCTCGTGAAGAAGACCGCGTACGCGGTCGGGCTGCCCCTCGCGCTGATCGCGCTGTGGTGGGCCCTCTCGCGCAACACCACGAACTTCTACGTCCCGACGCCCAACGAGCTCTTCACGGCCTTCGTCGACACGTGGATCGGGGAGCGGTTCCGCACCGACGTCCTCCCCAGCGTCGCGCGCTTCGCCGTCGGCACCGGGCTCGCGATCGTCCTGGGCATCGCCGCCGGGGTCTGGATCGGGTCGGTGCGCACGGTGCGCAGCCTGCTGGAGCCGATGCTGGAGTTCTTCCGCGCGATCCCGCCGCCGGTCCTCGTGCCGATCCTCATCCTGATCATCGGCGCCAACGACCGCATGAAGGTCATGGTCATCGTCGTCGGCGCTGTCTGGCCGGTACTGCTCAACACGATCGAGGGCGTCCGTTCCGTCGACTCGGTCCTTCTCGACACGGCCCGCACGTACGGGCTGCGCGGAGCGACCCGGCTGCGGACGGTGATCCTGCCGAGCGCCGCACCCCAGATCGCGGCCGGCGTACGCCAGTCGCTCGCGATCGGCCTGATCCTCATGGTCATCTCGGAGATGTTCGCGTCGTCGTCCGGTCTCGGCTTCACGATCGTCCTCTTCCAGAGGTCCTTCGCGATCCCCGAGATGTGGAGCGGCATCGTGCTGCTGGGCCTCATCGGTGTCGCGGTGTCGGTCCTCTTCCAGCTCTGCGAGCGCAGGATCCTGCATTGGTACTACGGCCAGAAGGAGGTGCAGCATGGCCGGTAACAGCGCCACCGTCGCGTCCGACGCCCACCAGGGCACCGACGCCCCCGTGACCCTGTCCGTCCGGGGGCTGCAGAAGATCTACTCGTCCGACACCGGTGACGTCGAGGCCGTCCGCGACCTCACGTTCGACCTGCGCCAGGGCGAGCTGGTCTGCCTCGTCGGCCCCTCCGGATGCGGCAAGACGACGCTGCTGCGCTGCATCGCCGGCCTGCTCGACCCCACCTCGGGCACCGTGGAGCTCGACGGCACGAAGGTCACCGCACCGCCGAAGAAGATGGCGGTCGTCTTCCAGGAGTACGGGCGCAGCCTGTTCGCGTGGATGACCGTGCGCCAGAACGTCGAGCTGCCGCTCAAGACCGCCGGCATGGGCAAGGCCGAGCGCAAGGCGGCGGTCGAGAAGGCCCTGCACGCCGTCGGTCTCGACCACGCCGCAGGCTCGTACCCGTGGCAGCTCTCGGGCGGCATGCAGCAGCGCGTCGCGATCGCGCGCGCCGTCGCGTACGAGCCCGAGGTGCTGCTGATGGACGAGCCGTTCGCCGCCGTCGACGCACAGACCCGCGCCGACCTCGAAGACCTCATCCGTACGGTGTGGAAGGAGCTCGGCGTCACGATCCTGTTCGTGACCCACGACATCGACGAGTCGGTCTACCTCGGCGAGCGGGTCCTGGTCCTGTCGAACTCGCCGACGATCGTCCAGGAGGACCTCACGATCGACCTGCCGGCCGAGCGCGACCAGCTGACCACGCGGTCGATGCCGCGCTTCACCGAGCTCCGGGCCCACGTGTACGAGCAGATCCAGAAGGCCAAGCGGGGCACAGGAGCCACCGCGTGACGCCGGGTCCGTCGAGCACCACCACCGTCCGCGACGCCACGTACGACGTGATGCGCCGCCAGGACATGACGACGATCTTCTCCAACCCCGGCTCCACCGAGGTGGCGTTCCTCGTCGACCTCCCCGACGACCTCGACTTCGTGCTCGCCCTGCACGAGGGATCGGTCGTCGGGATGGCGTCGGGCTGGGCGATCGCACGGCGCGAGCCCGCGTTCGTCCTCCTCCACACGACCGCGGGGCTGGGGAACGCCGTCGGCGCGATCGCGACCGCGCGGGTCAACCGTGCGCCGATGGTCATCGTGGTCGGGCAGCAGGACCGGCGCCACCTCGCCCTCGAGCCCTTCCTCGCCGGGCGGCTCGACGGGCTGGCCGGCGAGTACCCGCTCGACGTGCTGTCCCCCGTACGGGCGCAGGACGTGCCGTCGGCGGTCGAGCGCGCCGCGCACCGTGCCCGTACGGACCAGGGGCCCGTGCTCGTCATCGTCCCGATGGACGACTGGGAGGCACCGCACGACCCCGCCGACGTGTCCGCAGCACGAGAGGTGCAGGCCTCGCGGTCGGCGCCGGTCGACCTCGACCCGCTCGCGGCGCTGGTCGCGAGCAGCGGTCGCACGGCGATCCTGGCCGGGGCGGGCAACGACGACGCGGAGGGGTGGCGTTCGCTCACGTCCCTGGCCGAACGCCTCGGCGCCCCTGTGTGGCAGGAACCGTTCGGGGCGCGGGCCGGATTCCCTCAGGACCATCCGCTGTTCGCCGGGCACCTGCCGGCGGAACGGGCGCGCGCCCGTGAGGTGCTCGAGGGCATCGAGCTGCTCCTCGTCGTGGGGGCGGCGGCGATCCGCCAGTACCCGTACGCCGAAGGTCGGCTCGTGCCCGAGGGGACCCGCATCGCGGTGATCACCGCGGACCCGCAGGAGGCGTACCGCTCGCCTGCCGACCTTGCCGTCATCGCCACGCCGTCGGTGGTCGTCGCGGCACTCCTGAACCACCCGGTGCTGACCGCGGTCTCGGTCCCTCCTCACACGCAGGCGGTGTCCGCGCTCGCCTCTGGGCCGGTCACCGGGCACGCCGCGCACGTCGACCACCTGGTCGCGCACCACGACGCCCTCACCGCGACCGACGTGTTCCGTACCCTCGCCGACGTCCTTCCGCGTCACACCGTCCTCGTCGAGGAGTCACCGTCGTCCCGCGCGCTGCTGCAGGCGATGGTGCCCGCCCGCGAGCCGCTCGGCTTCGTGTCCGCGGCGATGGGCGGGCTCGGCTTTGCGATGCCCGCGTCGATCGGGCTCAAGATGGCCATGCCCGAGCGACCCGTCGTCGCGGTGATCGGCGACGGGTCGGCGATGTACGCGATCCAGTCGCTGTGGACCGCTGCCCGCGAGGACATCGGCGTGCTGTGCGTGGTGATGGCGAACGGCGGGTACGCCGTCATGGACAGGCTGGCCGAGCGGGTCGACGGCAAGCCGTCGTGGCCGTCGTTCCCCGAGCTGTCGGTGGGTCGGGTCGCCGAGGCCCTCGGCTGCCGGGTGGTCCGCGTCGAGGACCACACACGCCTGGAGTCGACGCTGGCCGCGGCCGCCGAGCGGCTCGACGAGCCCGGCGGCCCGCTCGTCGTCGAGGTCACCGTCGCGCAGGACACGCACTTCGCGCCCTAGTGCTGCTGCCGCCTCCGCGGCCCCCGAGCGAGCGCCCGCTCCGTTCCCGCCCCCGGGACGGGCGGGCGCTCTTGCGTCCGCAGGTCGTGGCGAGCGCCGAGCGTCTCGCGTGCGCTCAGTGCGTTCCGTCGCCCAGGTTGCGCAGCGCGACGGGTAGCCGCTCGCGGAGCGCCTCGACCGTGGTGCCGTACGTCTCGCGCACCGTCACGCCGTCCGCGCCGACGTCGAGCACCGCGTACTCCGTGTAGACCCGGCTGACACACGCCAGCGCGGTGACCGGGTACGTGAGGGCCTCGACGAGCTTGCTGGACCCGTCCTTGGCGAACAGCGTCATCATCACGAACACGTCCCTCGCACCGACGGCGAGGTCCATCGCGCCGCCGACGGCGGGGATCGCGTCCGGCGCACCGGTGTGCCAGTTGGCGAGATCGCCGTGCTGCGACACCTGGAACGCACCGAGCACGCAGACGTCGAGGTGGCCGCCGCGCATCATCGCGAAGGAGTCGGCGTGATGGAAGTACGAGGCCCCCGGAAGCTCCGTCACCGGGACCTTGCCGGCGTTCACCAGGTCCGGGTCGACGGCGTCGCCGAGCGCCCGCGGGCCCATGCCCAGCATGCCGTTCTCGGTGTGCAGGACGATGTGCTTCTCGTCCGGGAGGTGGTCGGCGACACGGGTGGGCTGACCGATCCCGAGGTTGACGTAGGCGCCCGCCGGGATGTCGCGGGCGACGGCCTGGGCCATCTCGTCGCGCGACAGGGGCTCGCGGTCGGGGTGCTCGACCGTCGCCGGCCGCGCGTCCGCCCTGACCGTCATGCGGACGATGCCTCGCGGGCGGCGACGCGCTGCTCGGCCCCGAGGGCGACGACCCGGTCGACGAAGATGCCCGGCGTCACCACCGCCTCGGGATCGATCTCCCCGGCCTCGACGACGTCGTCGACCTCGGCGATGGTGGTCGTGGCCGCGGTCGCCATGACCGGGCCGAAGTTGCGTGCCGTCTTGTGGAAGACGAGGTTGCCGAGGGTGTCCGCACGGCGTGCGGCGATCAGCGCGACGTCACCGCGCAACGGCGCCTCGAGGACGTAGCCGCGGCCGTCGATCGTGCGCGTCTCCTTGCCCTCCGCGAGCATCGTGCCGTACCCGGTCGGGGTGAAGAACCCACCGATCCCGGCGCCCGCGGCGCGCATCCGCTCCGCGAGATTGCCCTGCGGGACCACCTCCAGCTCGATCCTGCCGTCGCGGTAGAGCGCGTCGAAGACGTACGAGTCGGGCTGGCGAGGGAAAGAGCAGATCATCTTGCGGACCTGGCCTGCGGCGAGCAACGCGGCGAGGCCGGTGTCGCCGTTGCCGGCGTTGTTGCTCACGACGGTGAGATCACGCGCGCCGTGGCGCACGAGGGCGTCGACGAGCGTGAACGGCATGCCGGCCGTCCCGAACCCGCCGATGAGGACCGTCGAGCCGTCGGCGACGTCGGCGACGGCCGTCTCCGGGTCGACGACCTGCATCAGGACGCTGCCTCGTTCTCGAGGACGACCGCCAGGCCCTGGCCGACACCGATGCAGATCGCCGCGACGCCCCAGCGGCGGCGGGTCTCGCGCAGCACGGCCGCGAGGGTGCCGAGGATCCGGCCGCCGGACGCGCCGAGCGGGTGGCCCAGCGCGACCGCGCCTCCCCACTGGTTGACGAGGCCGGGATCGATGCCCCATCCGTCGATGCAGGCGAGGCTCTGCACGGCGAACGCCTCGTTGAGCTCGACCGCACCGACCTGGTCCCATCCGATGCCGGCCCGCGCGAGCGCCCGGTTCGCCGCCTCCACGGGCGCGTACCCGAACTCCTGCGGGTCGAGCGCCATCGTCCCGCGGCCGGCGATGCGCGCGACCGGGTCGCGACCGATGAGCTCGGCCCCGCGGGCGGAGCCGAGGAGGACGGCGGAGGCGCCGTCGTTCAACGGAGACGCGTTGCCTGCGGTGATCGTGCCGTCGGGCCGGAAGGCCGGCCGCAGCCTGGCGAGCGCCGCCTCCGAGGAGTCAGGGCGGATGCCCTCGTCGCGGGTGAGGTCAGTGCCGTCCACAGGGGTGACGAGGTCGTCGTAGTGGCCGGCCTCCCACGCAGCGTGCGCGCGCCGGTGCGAGGCGGCGGCGAAGGCGTCCTGGCGCTCACGCGAGATGCCGAAGCGCTCCTGGAGCTGCTCGTTGGACTCCCCGAGCGAGGTCGTCCACTCCTTCGGCATGCGCGGGTTGACCAGGCGCCAGCCGAGCGTGGTCGAGACGGCCTCGACGTTGCCCGCCGGGAACGCGCGGTCGGGTTTCGGCAGGACCCACGGCGCACGGCTCATCGACTCGACGCCGCCCGTCAGCACGACGTCGGCATCGCCGGTCTCGATAGCGCGGGAGGCGATGATCGCGGCGTCGAGGCTGGATCCGCAGAGGCGGTTGACGGTGGTTCCCGGGACGCTCGTCGGGAGACCGGCGAGAAGCGCCGCCATCCGGCCGACGTTGCGGTTGTCCTCACCGGCGCCGTTGGCGTTGCCCCACACGACGTCGTCGATGACAGCGGGGTCGAGCCCGGGCGAACGGTTCACGGTCGCCTCGATCACGGTGGCGGCGAGGTCGTCGGGACGGACGCCGGACAACGCTCCACCGTACCGGCCGAACGGGGTCCGGACTGCGTCGAACAGGTACGCGGCCATCGCACTCCTCATGCCCTCAGGTGGTCGAGGTCGCGGCGTTCGTTCGTTGTGCGAACACCGGTACGTATCGTGAACAGGATATCACGATCCCGGATCCCCGTCGGCGAGCACGCGTTGCATCAGCGAGAGCGCGGAGTTGGCGACCGGCACCCCCGCGTACACGCCCGTGTGGAGGAACACCTCGGCGATCTCCTCGCGGCTCACGCCGTTGCGCAGGGCGGCGCGGACATGCATCGCCAGCTCGTCGTCGTGGCCCAGCGCAGCCAGGAGGGCGAGCGTGATCATGGAGCGGGCACGGCGGTCGAGCACGTCACGACCCCACACCTCGCCCCACGCGTACCGGGTGATGAGCTCCTGGAACGGACGGGTCAGGTCGTCGGCACGGGCGGTCGCGCGGTCGACGTGCGCGTCCCCCAGCACCGCCCGCCGCACGGCCATGCCCCGCTCGTACGCATCCTCCGCCTCCGCCCCGTCCCCGATTCGAAGGGTTCGGGCCGTTTCGGGGGGCGCAGAACCGGCCGCAACCCTTCGAATCGCGGACGCGACCTCGGCCGGGCACTCGATGGGCGCGAGATGCGCGGCGTCGGCGAGGACGAGGAGGCGACCGTGCGGGACGCCCTCGGCGATCTCCTCCAGGTCCGCAGGCGGGGTCGCGACGTCGTGGGCTCCCGCCACCGCGAGCACGGGTACGGAGATCCCGGCGAGCCGGTCGCGGACGTCGAACGCGGCGAGCGCGTCGCACACCTGCGCGTACCCCTCCGCGTCGGCGGCCTGCAGCACATGGAGCAGGGCCGCGCCTGCGGCCGGCTCCCGCTCGAGGAAGCCCTTGGCAAACCATCGTTGCGCCGAGCCGCTCACCATCGTCGGCGTACCCGACTCGCGCACGGTGGCCGCGCGTTCGCGCCACATCGACTCCTCACCGATCCTGGCGCCCGTGCACAGCAGCACCGCCGAGCGCAGCGTGTCCGGAGAGTCGAGCGCGATCTGGAGCCCGACGGCACCGCCGACGGAGTCACCCGCGTACGCGAACCCGACCTCGGCGTCACCGCGCGCGGCGCAGACCCCGCCCGCGAACGCCAGCACCCCCTCCGCGAGCTCGGCCATCGTGAACGCGTCCCCGACCGGCGCACCGTCGTGTCCTGGGAGGTTCCAGCCGACCACGTGGAAGTCGCGGCTGAGCTCAGCGGCCACGGGGGACCACAACGTCGTCGCGGACGTGCCCAACGACGGGCCGACGAGCAGCAGCGGGAGCGCGGCGTCTCCGGAGAGCTCGACGCCGACGATGCGGGGGGTGGTCATGCAGACTCCAGGTAGGTCCGGGCGCGGGTCAGCGCGGCGTCGATGAGCAACGGTGTGGCGCCGAGGTAAGACGGAGGAGCCGCCTCTGCCGTCCCGCGGGTCTCGGCGAGCACGCGCCGCATGGTCTCGCGCTCGGAGAGGACCCCGCTGCCGGCGGAATCGAGGTTGAGACGCATGCGGTCGTGGTCGACGCGCAGGCCCGCGAGCAGCTCGGAGGCCTGCGACGCGGCGACGACCGTGCGACGCGCCAGCGTACGGAGGGTGTCCCACTCGGCGTGCCAGGCGCCGTCCGGACGCTGGTCGACCGCCAGCGCGGCAGCCGTGTGGAGCGTCGCGCCGAGGGCGGGAGCGGCGATCGCCGCACGGCGGATGAGGACGGACAGGACCGGGTTCTGCTTCTGCGGCATCGTCGACGAGCCACCTCGCCCGTCGGCAACCGGCTCGGCGAGCTCCCCGACCTCCGGGCGGCACAGCAGGACGACGTCCGTGGCGAGGTGCCCCCAAGCGTCGGTGCAGGTCACGAGGGCGTCCCCGAGCCGGGTGATCGGGGTCCGGCGCACGTGCCACGGCAGCGCGTCGGCGAGACCGAGCTCCTCGGCGGTCCTGCGCACCAGCCGGACGGAAGCCGCCTCGGGATCGTCGACCCCTCGCAGGCGCGCCAGCTCGGTGCTCGCGGCGAGCGTGCCGGCGGCACCACCGAGCTGCGCCGGCAGGCCCGCACGGACGCGCGTCACCTCCTCGGCCGCCTCCAGCAGGCCTTCCAGCCAGGTCGCTGCCACGAGGCCGAAGGTCGTCGGGACGGCGTGCTGGGTCAACGTCCGCCCGACCATCACCGAGTCCCGGTGGGCCCCGGCAAGCCGTACGAGCGACTCGAGCTGGCGGCGGAGCTCCGACGCCACCCGGTCGAGCGCCTCGCGGACGCACAGCACGAGCGCGGTGTCGAGCACGTCCTGGCTCGTGAGGCCGCGGTGCAGCCACGACGCGGCGGCGGGGTCGCTGACGCGGTCGCGCAGGAGACCGACCAGCGCCAGGACGGGATTCCCGCCGCCCTCGGCGGCCAGGGCGACCTCCTCCACGTCATCACCGTCCACCAGCCTCAACAGGTCGGCGGTCGCGGGAGCGATCCCCTCGGCGGCCAGTGCGTCGAGCCACGCCTGCTCGACGTGGACCATCGCCGTAAGGAGCGCCGCGTCGCTCACGAGCGCACCGGCCCGCTCGTCACCGGGCCAGAGAAGGTGCGCCATACGGTCAGTGTCCCGGAAAACGCAGGAAGACGGTCTCGTCCTCGCCCTGGAGCCGGATGTCGAAGCACAGCCCTTGCTCGTCGCGTGTCGCGACCAGCGTGCCGCGACGGGACTCGGGGACGGACCTGAGCAACGCGTCCGCGGCCAGCGCGTCGACGTCGTCGGGCAGGTACGCCCGCGTGAACAGGCGGTTGAGCAGTCCCCGCGCGAACACGGTGACCGCGAAGAACGCCGCGGCACCCTCCTCGGTCGGGCCGGGCGTCAGGGTGGAGAACCCGTACGTCCCGTCGCGGGCGGTCGAGGCGCGACCGAAGCCGGTGAAGGTCCACCCGTCACGTCGCAGCGAGCCCGGCTGCTGCACGACGGAGCCGTCCGGGTCCGCCTGCCAGATCTCGATGAGGGCGTCCGGGATCGGCGTTCCCGCCCCGTCGTACACCGTGCCGCGCAGCCGGATCGCGCCGGCGCTGCCCGGCGCGACCAGGTCGCGGTCGCCGTCGTACGGGAGGGCGTAGTGGAAAAAGGGTCCGACGGTCTGGCCCGGCGTGGGGGGCAGCGTGGGGGGCAGTGTCGTCATGCGTCGTCGCCCTCTTCCTCCATGTGGGTGCGCTGGCTGCCGGTGAGGACGATGTCCCACCGGTAGCCCGTCGCCCACTCGTGCGACGTCAGCTCGTGGTCGTACGCCGCGACGAGCCGCTCGCGAGCCTTTGCGTCGGTGATCGACTGGTAGATGGGGTCGAGGGCGAAGAGCGGGTCGCCGGGGAAGTACATCTGCGTGACCATCCGCTGCGTGAAGTCCGTGCCGAACAGGGAGAAGTGGATGTGCGCCGGCCGCCAGGCGTTGTGGTGGTTCTTCCACGGGTAGGGGCCGGGCTTGATCGTCTGGAAGCGGTAGCTGCCGTCGGCGTCGGTGAGGCAGCGTCCGACGCCCGTGAAGTTCGGGTCGAGCGGCGCGGGGTGCTGGTCACGCTTGTGCACGTACCGTCCACCGGCGTTGGCCTGCCAGATCTCGACGAGCTGGTGCCGTACGGGACGTCCCTCCCCGTCGAGGACGCGGCCCGCGACGACCATCCGCTCCCCGATCGGCTCGCCGCCGTGCTGGATCGTGAGGTCCGCCTCGAGCGGGTCGACGTCGCGGTGACCGAAGCACGGCGCCCAGCGCTCGATCGTCTCCGGATCCGCATGGTGGAGGTCCTTCGTGGGGTGGCGCAGAAGACTGCTGCGGTAGGGCGGGTAGTCCAGCCGAGGCTGCGTCTCCTCGATGCCGGCACGCTGGTAGACCGTCTCGGCGGCAGCGATCTCCATGCTGATGTCAGCTTGGCTCGCCAGCGCGCCGCCGTGGCTGGGGGCGGGTGTGGTCATGCCTGAACGCTAGGTGACGGCGGTCACGTCAGCGAGGCTAAAATTCCGCTCAGCGGAAGGAGTGTGATGGCCGGCAACACGTCGAGCCCGGGCGCCTCGGTGACGTCGAGGGTGCTCGGACTGCTCGCGGCGTTCGACACCGAGCACCGACGGCTGACGTTGACCGAGCTCGCCGCCCGCGCAGCGCTCCCGCTCCCGACGGCGCACCGGCTGGCGGGCGAGCTCACCGCCGCAGGCGCGCTGTCGCGGTGCCCCGACGGCCGGTACGTGGTCGGCCGCCTGATCTGGGACGTCGGACTGCTCGCGCCCGTGGAGACGGGCCTTCGGCAGGTGGCGGAGCCCTTCCTCCACGACGTGTACGCGGCGACCCGGGCGACGGTCCATCTGGCGGTACGCGACGGGGACGCCGCGCTCTACCTCGAGCGGATGCGCGGACGCACCTCCGTGCCGGTCGTCAGCAGCATCGGCTCCACGTTGCCGCTGCACGCCACGGGCGTCGGCAAGGTGCTGCTCGCGCACGCGCCGGAGGACGTACGGGCGCGCGTCCTGGGGTCGCTCGTACGGGTGACGCGCTACACGATCACCCAGCCGGGCCTGCTGGACGAGCAGCTGGTCCGGATCCGGCGCGACGGGTATGCGACGACGTACGAGGAGATGTCGCTCGGCGCGTGCTCCGTGGCCGTGCCGATCCGGCGGGCGGACGAGGTGGTCGCGGCGATCGGCATCGTCGTCGCGAACCTCAAGCGCGACCGTGCTCGCCTCGTCACCGCGCTCGAGGTCGCGGCGCAGGGCATCGGCCGCCAGCTCTGACGCCCGCCGTGCTCCTCCGGGCCCCCGGCGCTGCGCCCGCGGTGGCGCGGCGGCTTCCTCCCGTGGTTTGCCACGCCAGCGTGGCGGCTTCCGCTTGGCGCGGCTCGTCCGCCGCGCCAACCACGGTCTCCCACGCCAGCGCAGCAAACTCCGCCCAGCCGGGAGGCGTGCTCCGCCCCTCCCGCGGTTTGCCACGCCAGCGTGGCGGCTTCCGCTTGGCGCGGCTCGTCCGCCGCGCCAACCACGGTCTCCCACGCCAGCGCAGCAAACTCCGCCCAGCCGGGAGGCGTGCTCCGCCCCTCCCGCGGTTTGCCACGCCAGCGCAGCAAACTCCGCCCAGCCGGAAGGCGTGGCCCGCCGCGCCAACCACGGTTCCCACGCCAGCGCGGCAAGTTCCGCCCAGCGGAAGGGCCGGTTGGCGGTACGAGGGGCGGCACGGTCCAATGACGCCATGACCGCCGAGACCCTCCACACGGACGTCGCCATCATCGGCGCCGGACCGGCCGGCCTCCTCCTGTCGCACCTGCTCGCAGCGCAGGGCGTCGAGTCCGTCGTCGTCGAGAACCGCAGCCGCGAGTACGTCGGCGCGCGCATCCGCGCCGGGATCCTCGAGCAGAGCAGCGTCGACCTCCTTACCGACGTCGGCCTCGGCGAACGGCTCGCGCGCGAGGGCGACCA